>OATH01000212.1_pt1 | contig 53811 bp, 45 predicted proteins | sample 1494971 | NCBI WGS metagenome assembly OATH01 (sample SAMEA2579949, study PRJEB22360) | human gut metagenome
CTATCATCTTCATATGCCATCTTATTTTTTAGAGACATTTACTGAATATCCCTAATGGAAAAAGGAAGGCCTATCATGAAAGGTCTTCCTTTTTTACGGAATAACATTTATAAGGATTATCATCTCATGATTTTTCAAGCACTTCCTCTACGGATTCTTCCCGCTGTTTCTTCCCAATCCGACTTACAATCCAAATGCTGACTTCGTAAAGCAAATACATAGGCACAGACACCATCATCAATGTAAAGACATCTGACGTAGGAGTGATAACAGCTCCAACTATCAGAATAATAACAATAGCATGACGACGATACCGCTTCATAAAATCAGCCGTAAGAAATCCCAGTTTGGCAAAAAGCCAACAAAGGACAGGAATCTCGAAAACAATCCCCATCATCAGGCTCATCATCATCAATGTATCCATATACGAAGACAAAGTAATCGTGTTCTCCACTTCCATACTGACCTGATAGGTAGCAAGAAAACGGAAAGTAAGAGGGAAAATCAAAAAATAATTCAAAAGAACTCCCATCATAAAAAGAAAATAGCCCCACCCTACAATCCGGGTAGAATATTTCTTTTCATTCTCGTATAAAGCCGGCGAAACAAAACGGAACAACTGATAAATAACATAAGGAGATGCCAGCAAAAAACCCGTATAAAAAGACACGCTCATATGAGTAATGAATTGAGCCGCCAATTGGGTATTGATCATTTTCACATAAAACACTTCCGGACATAATGAAGGCATAGCCATGAAATCAGCTATCCGGCAAAAAAAACGATAAATAATGAAATCAGCATTCTTAGGCGCTAGAACAATAGCAAAAAGCTCATCCTTAAACAAGAATGCTACCAACATTAGAAATACCACAGCCACTGCAATACGGAACAAGACATGGCGCAGTTCTTCCAGATGATCCCAAAAAGTCAGTATCTTCTGCTGTTGTTCCATCATTTGTCACTCTTTCGTTTCCCCTTTCTTATCTTTTCCATCTATATCATCCTCCACCCCGTTCATCCCTTCCTTAAAACTCTTAACCCCTTTGCCCAACCCCTTCATCAGTTCGGGTATCTTCTTCCCACCAAAGAATAAAAGAACAATCAATGCAATGAATAATATTTCCTGCATTCCTAATCCTAAAAATAATAATGTGCCTGTCATTTTATCTATTAACTATTAAATGATTTATCAAAAACCAAAGTCATCCATTTACCGGGATCTCCATCCATGACAGCTACCAGAACATAGCCAGCGCCACCATTTTCAGGCTGTTTCACAATTTGCAGCATAACATCAAATGTTTACAACTTATCTTTTTGCAATAGCTTTCAACAAAGCATAGCCACCAAAAATCTGGAGCAACATGCCCGGAATTCCAATCCGGAAATCCTGTGCCGCCAAATAGAAATCACCGACAAGAGCCCATTCTATCAAGGTACCCACCACCTGATATGCCATAACAGTCCCCAGCAATGCAGGAATCGTAATCTTACGGAAACGATCTGCCATATATCCCGCCACCAACGCCAACAATACCGACTTTACCAATATAGCCGGAAGTATGGTCACAGAAGGCATTCCAAACAAGAAGCTATTGACAAGCGGAGAAAGAACAGCCGTCAACATCCCCACTTTGAATCCATATTTATAAGCACCTATTAATGTGAAGAAATAAATGGGTAACATAGCAGGTCCACCCAAATGCACCAAATGACAAAGTTGCGGCAATACCACATTACCTACAATAAACACGAATGCAAATAAATAAGTATTTGCGTTTGTGTAATTTAACGAATAGAGTTTTGTTGTTGATTCCATAAATACTAACCTTTCATTTAATTTCTGCAAATATAATCATTTCATAAAGCAAGCTCCATCTTTTTTTTCCCTTTTCTTGTTTATATTATCAAATATTCTTCTATCTTCGCAATAGATTGATAAAATTACAACTATGAAATATTATAAATTCATCTATTTTTTAGCCTTCGTCCTTGGAATGTCAACATGGGCACAGGCACAAAGCACTCCTTGTACCGGAAATGCATATAGCACAAACGCAGACTTCTTCCGTGCCTCAGCATCAGCTCAGAGCGGTGATGCCACTGCCTCCAAAAAGAAGGCGGTCATTGCAGCCCGTACCGCAATAACCAGCCAGATCAAAGCAAAGGCGGAAATGGCTGCCAAGTCTCAAAAAAAATTCGGTAATGCAGAGTGGGAACAATTCTCAGATCTGATCCAAATGGCTACCCAGCAAGAGGCTGCTAACTTAAAAGTAATCTGTGAAAACAGCCGGCAGAGCGGTGGTAAATATAAAACAGACGTTGTGGTAGAATTGCCTAAAGCAGGAGTTCTGTCCACAATCATCAACCAAATAAAAAGTGATGATAAATTAAAAGGACTTTTTGAAGAAAGCCAGTTTAAGCAAGCGTTTTAAAGCCACTTGAATCCATCAGAGGAGTCAATGCAGTTTAAAAGGAAAACCTATTACATCAACCTAATCTTGACAGATTTATGGAAAAGTTGTACGATTACCTTCCCCAGCAATTGGTTACTTTCATTCTGGTGACCTTGTTCTCTTTACTCATCGGTTTATCCCAACGGAGAATCAGCCTGAAACGAGAGGGGGAAACTACGCTTTTCGGCACAGACCGGACTTTTACTTTTATCGGCATTTTGGGATATCTCCTCTATATACTTGATCCTAAGGAAATGCATTTATTTATGGGAGGCGGAATAATTTTAGGTATGTTACTGGGCATCAATTATTATGTCAAGCAATCCCAGTTCCACGTGTTTGGAGTGACAACAATCATCATCGCCCTTATCACCTATTGTATGGCTCCTATCATAAGTACACAACCTTCCTGGTTTTACGTGATGATGGTAGTCACCGTGCTTCTTTTCACAGAAATGAAACACACCTTCACAGAACTTGTACAACGGATGCAGAATGATGAAATGATCACACTGGCAAAATTTCTGGCTATCAGCGGTATCATTTTGCCCATGCTACCCAAGGAACCTCTCATACCGGGTATCAATCTCACTCCATACACCATTTGGCTGGCTACTGTAGTCGTATCGGGTATCTCCTATTTGTCCTACCTGCTGAAGCAATATGTTTTCCGCGAATCAGGCACTTTGGTTTCGGGCATTATCGGTGGTCTGTATAGCAGCACCGCTACCATTTCCATCCTTGCCCGCAAATGCAAACGGGTACAAGCGCATGAAATACCGGAATATGTATCTGCCATGATGCTTGCTGTCAGCATGATGTTCTTACGTTTCATGATTTTGATCCTTATATTCAGCACTTCCATCTTTCTGAATATTTACCCCTATCTGCTCATCATGTCTGCAACCGCCGCCGGCATCGGCATATTCATCCATAAAAAGCATACTATAAAAGGCGAGCGCGAAGTTATTGAAGAAACGGAAACGGAAAGTAATCCACTGGAATTCAAAGTCGCTCTGATCTTTGCTTTATTATTTGTAGTATTTACATTTCTGACTCACTATACATTGGTTTATGCAGGAACAGGAGGTTTGAGTATTCTCTCCATTGCAACAGGATTAAGTGATATCACTCCTTTCATACTAAACCTGTTACAAGGCGGAAACATTCCGACAACCATTGTAGGGGCCTGTATCATGCAAGCTATCATCAGCAACATCGTAGTGAATATGTTCTATGCCATATTTTTTTCCTCCCGCAGAAAAGAAATGCTGCCTTATGTATGGAAAGGATTCCTCACTGTCATTGGAGTAAACGCTGTACTATTACTCATCTATTACTTCTAAATTATATTCTCATAAAAAAACATGCGGATAAACAGGATTTTTCAGACAATTCATATCATCCGCATACTTTTTAATATTCTAATAAATCCCTATCAGAAAAGTAGAATATAAGCCAATGAACTAAGACTGATCACCGCCCAAAGAGCAATACCTTGAATCAGAGGTTTCATACCTACTTGCTTCAATACATCCATAGACAAGGAAGCTCCAATAAAGAACATGGTAATAATCAATCCCTTACGTGCCAGTCCGGAAACAGCCTGCCCGAATTGAGGCACACCATCCAGCACATAAGTATTCAGAACGATAGCCACAACAAAATAAAGGATAAACCAAGGAATGCTTACTTTCTTACCGCTTCCCTTGAAAATAAAAGAAGTAGCGAATGCCAAAGGAATAATCCAAAGTGCACGGGTCAGTTTGATTGTTGTCGCCACTTTCAACGCCTCTTCACCGTATGCCGCACCTGCTCCCACCACAGAACTCGTATCATGAATAGCAATAGCTGCCCAAGTACCAAACTGTTGTTGATCTAACCCAAACATATGGCCTAACACCGGAAAAATAAACAAAGCGATGGCATTCAATACAAAGATAGTAGCCAAAGCCACAGACATCTCACTATCTTTAGCTTTCAATACAGGACCCACAGCAGCAATAGCGCTTCCCCCACAAATTGCAGTACCCGAACTGATAAGATAAGCCGTATCACGATCTACCTTCAAAAGTTTATGCCCTATAAACATACCTATAATCATTGTACCGATTACAGAAATGATCGTGAATTCCATTCCTTCCTTACCGGAAGCCAGAGAAGCCTGAAGATTCATACCGAACCCCAATCCCACTACAGAATATTGCAACAAATATTTAGAAACCTTTTTATTGAACTTAGGATAGGCCTGTCCGCAAACTAATGCAAATATCAACCCCAGAAATAAAGATACGGGGGGAGTGACCCACTGGGAAAATGAAGCCAATACCGGAATATAGTCCATCAACAAAAAGACCGTTAACGTGGAAAGCAAACCTACATAAATAGTTTTGCTGTTTTGCTGTAAAGCTGTTACTGAAATCATATATTTTACTTTTTAACATTATTTCTCCATTTCGGGATGCAAAGGTAATATATGTTTCAAAAACAATCTAATTGTTTTTAATTATAAGTTATAACTTTTCCTTATAATGATTGGCAAATTGCATGAACAGAGCCGGGAGCCCTGTATCCTGCCCTTGCAATTGGACAAAATCAAATTCACGAAACATCACCAGGTCTTTTATATCCAATACTTTAAACTTCCCTGAATACAGTTCTTTATTAATAGACCGAATAGACAAAATCCCCATGCACTCACTATTTTCCAGAAATAATTTAATGCTCTCTGTACTTCCCAGGTGCATACGGATAGTAAGGTCCGATAACTTTATGTTGTGTTTATGCAAAGCGGTAATCAATACATCCAATGTTCCCGAACCTCTTTCACGAAGCACAAGAGGAACTTCTTTCAATTCATCCAAAGTTATCTCATCATAATCCATCCACTTACTATGAGTATGGACGATAGCCACCAGCTCATCTTGCAGAAAAGGAGTATATTTCAAATTAGGTTGCCGGGTATTTCCCTCTACCAGTGCCAAATCTATACGATGTTCCTGCAATGCCTTTTCCACCTCAGAGGAGTTCCCGCTGAAAAGTGATAAAGACATTTGCGGAAACTTCTCGATAAAGCGGGCCAGCAAAGGGGGAAGCACATATTGGGCAATTGTAGTACTGGCTCCCAAGCGCAACTCACCGGTATGCTCATTACGTAATAAGTTCATCTCGTACTCCAAGCGTCCGTAATCTTCCAAAATTTTCTCACAATGCTCCAACAACAACCTGCCTGCATCAGTCAGCAAGATCTTGTTCCCCATTCGCTCAAAAAGGCGTGTCTGGTACATCGTCTCCAATTCCTGAATATGCTTGGTTATAGCCGGCTGACTGATAAACAGCTCCTGCGAAGCCTTTGTAAAGCTGAGGTTTTTCGCAACACTGCTGAATACTCTTAACCTGAAATCAGACATGTTTTTTAATGATTACAGTTCGTCTGCTTTAATTCCTAACGACTGTAAAACAGCGAATCCAAGCATCTCCCACTGATAAGCTACTTCACTGGTTGGAGGATTCATACCGAATACCGTCATTTTTTCTTTTCCATCCACCTTATTTAATATAGCAGGAACTTTATCTCCATATTCTTCTTCGGCAGGGACAATAATCACCCGTTTCACCTCTTTTGCATCAACCACCACTCTCAAAGACTCCAGAAACAACTCTTCGCGACTAGCCATATCCGACGGTTCGAAAGAATAAAGTGCAAACTCTCCCAACTGGCTTTTGAAAGCCACGTTATTTAATTCCTTTTCCAAATCCGACGGCTGAAAAGCATCCATTTTCTTACTTTCCTCGTCATAAATAAATAATACCTGAACAGCATTCTCCCCCAAGGGTATTCCACTATCCAGTGACAGACATTCCAACAACACCGGTAAATCCGCTTTCGGCAACTTACGGCCCACCACGTCACCAAAATGTTTGGATAAATCACCCGCCACCCTATCTACATAGGCTACATCCACCAAAATTACAGTATCTGCAAACTTTATTTCATTTGTCATCTCGTTTTCATTTTATGATTTCGATGCTAAGATAGCAATTATCATCTGCTTGCAAAAAGAGTTATCTGCCTTTTTGTGTACAATTCGGACTTTTTTTCATTTAAAAGCCGGAGAGCCTGCCATTTTGTCTTCTTATTTTACTTCATTAGCTTTCTTTTTCTTTTTGGCAAACTATTTGACGATTATCAAATGAAATCGCAAAAGCCACTGAACAAAGCAGTGACAGTTACGTTTTCAATAGGTATTTGAATAATATTTAGAAAGGAGATACAATATGAATTTTAACAACTTCACAATTAAATCACAGGAGGCAGTGCAACAAGCGGTGAACGTAACTCAAGCCCGCGGACAGCAAGCTATCGAGCCTGTGCATCTGTTGGCCGGAGTACTGAAAGTAGGTGAAAACGTCACCAACTTCATTTTCCAGAAATTGGGAATGAACGCCCAGCAGATCGCATTGGTCATCGACAAGCAAATTGACTCGCTGCCTAAGGTTTCGGGAGGAGAACCTTACCTTAGCCGTGAAAGCAACGAGATATTACAAAGAGCCGTACAGTATTCCAAAGAGATGGGTGACGAATTCGTTTCACTGGAAGCTATTATCCTGGCCTTGTTGAATGTAAAGAGTACTGTCGCTACCATATTGAAAGACGCGGGAATGACAGACAAAGAGCTGCGCTCCGCCATAGCAGAACTACGTAAAGGTGAAAAAGTAACTTCACAATCCAGTGAAGACACTTATCAATCCTTAAGCAAATATGCCATTAATTTGAATGAGGCTGCCCGCAGCGGAAAACTTGATCCGGTTATCGGGCGTGATGAAGAAATACGTAGGGTATTACAAATATTAAGCCGCCGTACCAAGAATAATCCGATTTTAATCGGTGAGCCGGGTACCGGTAAGACCGCCATTGTTGAAGGCTTGGCACACCGTATCATCCGAGGTGATGTACCCGACAACTTGAAGAACAAACAAATCTTCTCATTGGATATGGGCGCACTGGTTGCCGGAGCCAAATACAAAGGTGAATTTGAAGAACGTCTGAAATCTGTTGTCAATGAAGTAATCAAAGCCGAAGGCAGCATCATCCTGTTTATCGATGAAATCCATACCTTGGTCGGAGCCGGTAAAGGTGAAGGTGCCATGGATGCCGCCAATATATTGAAACCCGCCTTGGCCCGTGGTGAGCTCCGCAGCATAGGAGCCACTACTTTGGACGAATATCAGAAGTACTTCGAAAAGGACAAGGCATTGGAACGCCGGTTCCAAACCGTTATGGTAGCCGAACCGGACACGCTGAGCACCATCTCCATTCTCCGTGGATTGAAAGAACGTTACGAAAACCATCACAAGGTACGTATCAAAGATGAAGCCATCATTGCCGCTGTAGAATTGAGTAACCGTTACATTACCGAACGTTTCCTTCCGGACAAGGCTATTGACCTGATGGATGAAGCTGCTGCCAAATTGCGTATGGAACGTGATTCCGTGCCTGAAGAACTGGATGAAATCTCACGTCACCTGAAACAACTGGAAATTGAACGTGAGGCCATCAAACGTGAAAAAGACGAGCCCAAATTACAACAGCTGAATAAAGAGATTGCCGAACTGAAAGAACAGGAAACCTCTTACAAAGCCAAATGGCAGAGTGAAAAGGAACTGGTCAACAAGATTCAGCAAAACAAGCAGGAAATAGAACAATTGAAATTTGAAGCCGAGAAAGCGGAACGTGAGGGAGATTACGGTAAAGTAGCCGAAATCCGTTATGGAAAATTACAGGCTTTAGAGAACGAGATCAAAGATATTCAAGAAGACCTGAAACACAAGCAGGGTGACAGTGCCATGATAAAGGAAGAAGTTACCGCTGAGGACATTGCCGATGTTGTTTCACGGTGGACAGGGATACCGGTCAACAAGATGCTGCAAAGCGAACGTGACAAATTGCTTCATCTGGAGCAAGAATTACATTTGCGTGTGGTAGGTCAGGATGAAGCCATAGCAGCCGTATCCGATGCCGTACGCCGCAGCCGTGCCGGATTACAGGATCCGAAACGTCCGATAGGTTCATTCATCTTCCTGGGTACTACCGGTGTAGGTAAGACAGAACTTGCCAAAGCATTGGCCGACTACCTGTTTGATGACGAGAGCCTGATGACGCGTATCGACATGAGCGAATATCAGGAGAAACACTCTGTATCCCGTCTGATCGGAGCGCCTCCCGGATACGTAGGTTACGATGAAGGCGGTCAGTTGACAGAAGCCGTCCGACGCAAACCATACTCTGTGGTATTGTTTGATGAAATAGAAAAAGCACATCCCGATGTGTTCAATATTCTGCTGCAAGTTTTGGATGACGGACGTCTGACTGACAACAAGGGACGTACGGTAAACTTCAAGAATACAATTATCATCATGACTTCCAACCTGGGCAGCGCATACATTCAAAGCCAGTTCGAAAAGATTAATGACGAGAATCGCGAAGTGGTGATTGAAGAGACGAAGAAAGAGGTAATGTCCATGTTGAAAAAAACGATACGGCCGGAGTTTCTGAACCGTATAGATGAAACAATCATGTTCTTGCCTTTGAACAGAGAAGAGATAGAACAGATTGTGATGTTACAAATCAACGGTATCAAGAATATGCTGGCCGGCAACGGCATTACTTTGGAAATGACCGATGAGGCCGTCCGTTTCATTGCCAGCACAGGCTATGATCCCGAATTCGGCGCCCGTCCCGTGAAACGTGCCATCCAGCGCTATTTGCTGAATGATTTGTCCAAAAAGCTATTGTCACAGGAAGTGGACCGAAGCAAACCGATTATCGTAGAAACAGCGGGTGACGGATTAAAATTCCGCAACTAGAATGTTACAAACAACCAGTAAAGATAAGGTCTTATCTTTACTGAGCAAAAGGGGTGTTCATCATGCACCCCTTTTTTCGTTAATTATAGCCCTCTATCTGCAATATTTTAAATATTTCCTTAACCAATATGTTTCCAATAGCTAAAAAACGGCAATAAGCTCATAAAACAGTTTAATCAGCCATCTCTACTTTCTTTTTTCATCCTTATATAAGAAAGAAGACTGGAATACGGCAAGATTCAGAACAGCCTGTGTAGACTGGTATATTTTTACAATATTGAAAAACATAAGAAACTTATTCATCCGAAAAGAGTTCATTGAACTGGATAATCGTAAAAAAAGATAACCTACTGTTTTATTATCAAACATATACTGAAACTTCATACCTGTATGATATGTATCACTTGTAAGATATATAATCTTTCACCTGTAACATTACTAATCTTACAGCCCACACATTAGTAACGTGTCGCCCCACACGTTACTAACCTTCCGGCATGCAGGTTACTAACCTCTCAAACGTCCTGTTCTTTTCTGAAAAGAACAAGGTCTTTAAAAAAAAGAAAAAGACGTTTTCATTGAAAGAACAAGAGCTTTTTAAAATTTGACCTGTTGTTTTTTTCCATAACGGTATCTACATGCCGAAACGCCTTATTTTTCCTTCAGATCTTTCAGCCCCTCCGCAAACACCCTGCCCGTCGGCATTCCGGCTGAAGGATATACCTCACGAAATGTTTCAGCCGGAAAATATCCTTCAGAACAACCACTCCTCCGAAAATAAAACCGGCTGAAACATTTCCACTTGGCTGAAGGATTCCATAACCTCAATCCTTCAGCCGAAACGCCGACGGGCAGGGTGTTTGCGGAGGGGCTGAAGCTTATGAAGGATTTTTCAGGATATTCTCTACAGGGCATTATAAACGACCGTATCCCACTGAAAAAGGTAATATATGTTCATAGACAAAGTATGTGTACTTCATCGGCAAAGTAAGTGGTGTTATTTCGCCAATGAAGTACACATACTTTTTTTACCAATAATGCCGGTAAACAAAAAGCCCGTCAAGCAGTTTACAATCTACTTGACAGGCCTTTCCCTTTCGCTTTATTTCAATTATTCAGCAGCAGCTTCTTCCACTTTGTCAGCAGAATCTGCCGGAGCTTCTACAAATTCAGTAATACCATTGTTTACCAAAATATTGTACCATGAAATCAGTTTCTTGATATCTCCGTTATGAACACGGTCACGATCATAATTTGGCAAAACTTCTGCAAAATAAGCATGCAACTCATCGGCTGATGCTTTTTTATAATTGATAGAAGCAACCGCTCCATTCTCTTTCTTCTTTACCGCTTCCAGCACTTCGCTCAAAGGCACTTCTTCTGCATCTGTGTACATAGCAATATCCGCCAATGAGATAACTTTGTCATGAGCATAAGCAGGAACTCTTTTCTTAGCCGCGTCAACTGTTTCTACAATCAACATGTTCTTTCCTTGAGAAATCAATTTATATAATCCCGGTTTGCCCGCGATTGATAAAATGGTCTTTAACATACTATTCTATTTTATATTTATGGTTTGAGGAAGCAAAAGTACAATTCACCAATGAAACTCCCAAATTTATAGTATGAATTTTTCGGTTTTTAATTGTTCTACTATTCTGTTCAACTGGGGTATGAGCAATTGCACCCCGTCATTCACCACCGTGAAATCGGCCCGCCGACGCTTTTCTTCATCATCCATCTGGGCAGCAATACGTGCCCGGACTTGTTCCTCGCTGGCTCCGTCACGATACATGGCACGCTGTATACGCAGTTCTACAGGTGCATAGACCATTATTACCGCATCTACCGTATCCTGAAAACCGGCCTCATACAAAATAGCCGATTCCATACCCACTATCTCACACTTTTCCTGACGTTCCACCCATACGGTAAAATCTTTCCGTACCCGGGGATGGATAATGGAATTGATTTGGAGCACATGCGCCGGATCGGAAAACAGATAGGAAGCCAGCAACGGCTTGTTTAACAGACCATCCTTATAAACCTCCTCACCTAACAAAGCAATCAGTTCCCCACGAATTCCGGCATCGGAAACAGTAAGGCGTTTCGCTTCATTATCCGCATTATACACTGGGATATGCATATTCTCCAGCAAATGGGAAATGTATGATTTTCCACTGCCGATGCCACCGGTAACCGCTATCTTAATCATTGAATTTAATTCGTTGTTCTATCAAATAATCCACCTCCTTGGGATTCAAACGGACGTGGTTCACATATCGGGGGATGGATTTGAGATTGACCGGACACTTCTCCCCCTTATTGTTCAACAAAGACTCATAAGTCACCCCGATAAAGAAATCCTCGGAAGTGATGGACTTGAAATGACTCAGACCTACCTGAAAAGTTACCTGAACCTTGGAGGGAAAAGTGCGAAGTACTTTATCGGGCGGAAAATTGATGCCACGTATAGGCACCTCCACACTTTTTTCAGCGTAAATATCTACCAATAAAGTCACATCATCAAAAGAGGGAATGAATTTCGCTCCACGTACATCGGCCAGATTCACCCTGCGACGAACGGTGTCTGCCACATCTTCAAAGTTCAATGCCTGTGTATAAGCAGCCGTGATGGTATCCAAAATCTCTTGAGGAGCATAAACCATCACTGAATCCGGCGAGTAAATGATATCCGAGATATAATACTGACGGTCCAAAGCCACCTTGCCTTGCAATTTCACGGGCACCTTCTTTGCCTTCCCTTTTGTATAAATAAACTCCACAGTATCCGGCCGTATGGTCAGCAATTTGGTTGTCTGATTCAACTGGACCGAAATCTTTTTCATTAAAGCTGAAACCGGAATCCGGACACGACTTCCTTTATCCTCATAGTCCTTAAAGTCCACAACAATGGGATAGAATGTCTGTCCCAGCATATAGTTAGCCAATACAGTTCCCCTGTCTTTCACGCCAATACGCAGTTCATCAGGAAGTTCGGAGGTCAGCACCACATCACTAGGTACATTCTTCAACCGTAACGGAACGGAGAATTCCGTTTCATAATCATCATTTAACACCTGAAGCAACCAAAAGCAGAAAGATACAAATACAAAAAACAAGAAAATCAGGAACTCCCTGCTATTACGGCTAAGCAGGAAGCTTCTGATTCTCTCTAAAGTCTTTAAATAGTAAATACGTATGTTCCTTTTGTCGAACATGTTGTTATGTCATTTACTTTGCCTGTTGTTGGTTGGATGCAGCATTAGCGAAGATAGAATTTCTATCAATTTTAATCTTAACGCCTGACGCTATTTCCAAAACAACCGTATTATCTTCTATTTCTTTTATCTTTCCGTATATACCACCTGCAGTGATCACTTCCTGACCCACTTCCAGGTTCTTGCGGAAATTAGCAATTTCTTTCTGTTTTTTATTCTGAGGACGAATCATGAAGAAGTACATAATAGCGAAAATGGCTACCATCATAATAAGGAAAGAGTTATCTCCTCCACCCCCTGCCTGCAGAAATACAAATAATAAGTTCATACTTTCTATGTTTTTTAGTTTATAATACCGTTATTCTTCAATAACAAACAAAGATATTAATTTTTTGTTAGCTTATTCTCTTTTTTTAATGAATTAACGATTCCATCCAAAGTACCGTTAATAAAGCCACCGCTTTTCGGAGTGCTGTACAGTTTGGCTATTTCCACGTACTCATTCAGTGAAACGCTGACCGGGATATTGGGAAAACTCAGGATTTCAGCCAAAGCGATCTGCATAATGACCACATCCATGAAAGCCACACGGTCTAAATCCCAGTTCTTTGTATTTTCGCTAATCAGATGACGATAATAATCGGCATTCAAGATAGTACGACGGAACAAACGGCGCGCGAAGTCTTGATCCTCCTCATCTTTAAATTCCGGCAACAATTCCTGTTTTGCACCATTCTTCTCATCGAAACGCTTGATGGTCTTCAACACAAAGGTATCCACGATTTCCTTATCATCATTCCAATACAAACTTTGGTCCTCCAAAACCTGATCCAGTTCGATATTATTGAAAATAATATTTTTATATAGTTTGCGCCACAATTCACGGTCTTCCTCATACGAAGAAGTCTCACTGGCCATATATTCCTTATATATATCGCTTTCTAAGATTTTATCACATAAAGTCTTTACGAAATCAGCTTCATTCTCCCAAGTTTTCTTCTGATTGTTCGAAAACTCCAGCAGCTGTTTGTTTACCTCCAGCTGTGCAATAAAGCGGTTTTCCACAAATTTGGTGTTGGGAAACAATTCTTCCTTAGTAGGGACCAGTTTGTTTTTCGCAGCATTCAGTCGTTTGTTAGCCTGTTTAGTTACCTCTACCATTAAAAGCAGCAGATAGTTGTATAAGTCATACGCTTTAGAAAGGCTGAAAAATAACTCTTTTTCCGCTGTATCCAAGTTTTTGCCTCCGTTCTGATAATAAGCATAGACTATCTGAACTATCTTAAGACGAATAAGAACTCTATTTATCATAATTCACATAAAATTATTAAGGAGTTGCAAAAGTAGGTATTTTCATTGATTTTACATAACATAATTACATTTTTTAATGTAAAATTTACATAGAGCTATCTAAATCGCTTTTTTCATCGAAGTTTATCCGCAAATTCTTTGCCCATTTAAAAAAAATGTCCAATTTTGAAGCCGATTTATAAAGATACTTAAGTTATGGAAGATTATAAAAAGAAAAGTGTAGTGGATGGTGACAAAGAAATTGTTTTTTCAAAAGCAATTAAAGCCGGCAAACGTATTTATTATTTAGATGTGAAGAAAAACCGAAAAGATGAAATGTTTTTGGCTATTACCGAAAGCAAGAAGATTGTTTCGGGAGAAGGTGATGACTCGCAAGTAAGCTTCGAAAAACATAAGATTTTTCTATATAAAGAAGATTTTGAGAAGTTCATGAACGGTTTACAACAGGCTATACAGTTTATTGCCGAAGAGCAAGGTCCTATTGAACCTCATCACACTGAAAATGAAGAACAGGAAACGACCGAAGACGCTCACAAGCCGCTTAGTCCGAATGAAATTAAAATAGATATCGATTTCTGATTCCAACCGATAAAGAAAGCACAATGATAAAAAAATTGTGCTTTCTTTTTGTCAAGTCGGAAATAAGCAGTAATTTTGCACCGCTTTTTCAAGCTCATCGTGTGATATACCACATCGTGTGATGGCGAATTAAGCAATAAGATCAACTTAATTTAGAGTAACACAAAAAATTAAAAAACAATGAAATCAATTGAAATTAAAGGTACTGTCAGAACAGACGTAGGAAAGAAAGCAACTCACGAATTGCGTAAGAACAATGGTGTTCCTTGTGTATTGTATGGAGTACAGAAAGACGAAAACGGCTTGCCCGTAGCTACTCACTTCTCCGTGCCCACCGAAGGACTCCGTAACTTGGTATACACACCGCACATCTATGTTGTAGACTTGAACATTGACGGTAAAATAGTAAACGCTATTTTGAAAGATATCCAGTTCCATCCTGTAACGGATGCAATCCTTCACGTTGACTTCTATCAGATTGATGAAGCTAAACCCATCGTTATGGAAGTTCCTGTTCAGCTGGAAGGTTTGGCAGAAGGTGTACGTGCCGGTGGTAAATTGGCATTACAGTTGCGTAAACTGAAAGTGAAAGCTTTATACAATGTAATTCCTGAACGTCTGGTTGTTGATGTAACTTCTTTGGGTCTGGGCAAGACTGTCAAAGTGGGCGAATTAAGCTATGAAGGTTTGGAATTGATTAACGCTAAAGAAGCCGTTGTTTGTGCAGTTAAATTGACTCGTGCCGCTCGTGGTGCTGCTGCAACTGCCGGCAAATAATCAGTAACCTTTTAATCCTTATCAATGAAATATTTGATTACAGGACTGGGTAATATAGGTGAAGAATACCGAAATACCCGTCACAACATAGGATTCACAGTATTGGACGCCCTTGCAAAGGCGTCCAATCTTGTTTTTACCGACGGACGTTATGGGGCTACTGCCACCCTCTCGCTCAAAGGACGCCAGCTTATCCTGCTGAAACCGTCTACTTACATGAACCTGAGTGGAAATGCAGTGCGCTACTGGATGCAGAAAGAAAACATTCCGTTGGAAAATGTGTTGATAGTGGTGGACGACCTCGCCCTTCCTTTCGGTACACTACGCCTGAAAGGAAAAGGCAGCGATGCCGGACACAATGGTTTGAAACATATAGCTGCTACGCTGGGTACACAGGATTATGCCCGTCTGCGCTTTGGTATCGGCAACGATTTTCCCCGTGGCGGACAAATAGATTTTGTATTAGGTCACTTCACTGATGAAGATTTGAAGACCATGGACGAACGTGTAGCAACGGCTTGCGACATAATTAAGAGTTTTTGTCTGGCAGGCATCAGTATAACAATGAACCAATACAATAAAAAGTAATGGCTGAAGCAAGAATTGATAAATGGCTGTGGGCCTCACGTATATTCAAGACCCGTACTATCGCTGCCGAAGCATGCAAGAAAGGACGGGTTTCCATCAACGGTACTCAGGTGAAGCCGTCGAGAATGATAAAGCCGGGAGAAGTGATACAGGTAAAGAAACCGCCTGTCACGTACTCATTTAAAGTTTTACAGGCAATAGAGAAACGTATAGGTGCCAAATTGGTTCCTGAAATTCTGGAGAATGTAACGACTCCGGAGCAATATGAATTACTGGAAATGAGCAGAATCAGCGGTTTTGTTGATCGCGCCCGCGGAACAGGGCGTCCCACCAAGAAGGACCGTCGCAGCATGGAAGAATTCATTACTCCTGAATATTTCGGTGATGATGACTTCGACTTTGAATTTGATTTCGAAGAACAAGAATAGATAGTGATTAATGGTTAGTGATTGTAGGTGTACGCATCTGCTATTAATCACTAGCCATTAACTACTATCTATCTGTTAATCATTTCACTACTACAGATTTTTCTTTATAGCTTCAATCATTTCTTGGTATTCCGCATCAGTCAGATAAACTTTTCCCGGATTCATCTGAAATACACCTCCATAATCAGGTCCGTCCACATACTTGGGAGCCAGATGAAAATGCAGGTGAGAAAGTTTGTCACTATATGCTCCGTAATTTATTTTTTCAGGGTGGAAAGCCTTGTCCATAGCACGGGTCACACGGGCAACATCTGCCATAAATGCATTACGTTCTTCATCACTCAGTTCAAACAAGTCGTTTACATGATCTTTATAAGCAACAAGGCAACGTCCGCGATAGGTTTGTTCCTTAAACAGGAATACGCGTGAAACACTCAGTGGCGCTATTTCAATCATTAAATTGTGCAATGTCTCATTGTTCTGACAATACAGACAATCTTTAGGATCACTTTTCATGGTTTTCTTATGTATTAAAATTAATTATTCTTCCTCTTTTTCTTTCTTACCCAACAAACGGTACACATCATCCCGTTCGCCTACCACCCATACCACATCTCCTTCCGTAAAAGGTACATTGATATCAGGGGTCATCAGCGTACTATCTTCTTTTTCGACGCCTACCACCAGACATTTGTACTCATCCCGGATACCACTTTCTTTGATATTTTTACCCAAGAAAAATGAGTTACGATCTATAATGAACTGTTTCAGATTCATTTCACGCCTTTCCAAATCTTCCTCTTCAGCGGCGGCTGATACTCTTTCTGCCTGACGGGCAAACTCGCCCAACTGCTCATCCGTACCGATTACCTGTATGGTGTCACCGGGAAACAGACGTACATTCGCCCCCGGAATATTAATACGATGCATTCCACGAATGATAGATGCCACATGTACTCCGTATTTATGCCCCAAATTCAGCTCTCTTAACGTATATCCCGCCCATAAGGAATCCGCAGGTATCTCAAAATCCGAAAGATGTAAGTCGCGGGACAACAAATGTCCTTCATACTCAGGACGCTTCTGACCTGTGAACTCAGCATGCACATCTCTGAAACGCAAATTCTGAATAAAAGTACGCTCCATGAATATAGATTGCTTCTTCAGCCATCGCGAGAACATCATCATACCTACCAAAACAACGGCTATACCGATCAGCAAAGTCGTGGAAGTCTGAAAAAGTTTCTCTATAACAAACATCACAAACATGACAGCTATCACTATACGGAGTAAAATGGTAGAAATTAAGGGAGCCCGGTTGAAACGGCTATCCTGCCATAACGCCTGGAACTCTACAGAGTGGTTTTTTTTCATGATAATGGCACGCAAGAAAGGTGCGATGCAGACGATAGTAAAAACAGTTCCTGCCAGATTGGCCCAAAAGACAGGCAGACTAGCCCGGAACAATGGAATAATAAAATGGAATGAAAGTGTAATCATAGCTATACACAATACAGAATAAACAGCTACGATCCTAGCTATGGCAACCAACAATTTCTTCCAATTGTTTTCATGATTCACCGTTTGTGATCCCGATGAATAACGCTCAAGCATTTTTTTCCATTTGCCGGGCAGACGTTTCTCTACTATATGATAAGCAGGTATCGCCAAACGTATCATATACGGGGTCAGAAATGTGGTAATGACCGAAACAGCCACCACAATAGGATATAAGAAATCACTGGTTACTTTCAGACTTACCCCCAACGAAGCGATAATAAATGCAAATTCACCAATCTGGGTCAGACTGAAACCACATTGCATGGCAACTTTCAACGGCTGTCCCGACAAAATCACACCACCTGTACCAAAAATAACCTGCCCAAGCAGAATGGCCAATGTAATAATCACAATGGGCCATATATATTCTACAATCATGGCAGGGGCTACCATCATTCCCACAGATACAAAGAAAATGGCTCCAAACAAATCCTTTACAGGGGCCACAAGCTTCTCTATATTTTCGGCCTCTACCGTTTCTGCCAAAATAGACCCCATTATAAAAGCTCCAAACGCAGCCGAAAATCCAACCTTGGCCGCCACAACTACCATACCGAAGCACAATGCCAGCGAAACAATCAGCAATGTTTCATTTGCCATCCACTTGCGGGAACGCTTCAAAAATGTAGGAATGATATAAATACCTACCACAAACCACAATATAAGGAAGAATAATAATTTGGCAATACTATATACCATTTCACTGCCCTCGAAATTCTGACTCACTGCCATTGTACTCAACATAACCATCAAAACAATAGCCAATATATCTTCCAATATCAAAATACTAAGAACCAAGCCGGCAAACCGTTGCTGCCTCAATCCCAAATCATCAAAAGCCTTATAGATAATAGTCGTGGAGGACATGGCCAACATACCTCCCAAATACAGACAGTCCATGCGTTGCCACCCGAAAGACCACCCTACAAAAATCCCAACCAATATCATACAAAATATAATGGTACACGCCGCAATGACCGCCGTCCCCCCTACCTTCACCAGTTTCTTGAAACTAAATTCCAACCCTAGAGCGAACAACAAGAATATCACACCAATCTCCGACCATGTATGGATATTGGCCACATCAATGACCGACGGAGTAAGAGGAACATGGGGACTTGCCAAAAAGCCGGCTACGATATAGCCGAGAACAAGAGGTTGCTTTAACCGTTTAAAGACGAGCGTCATGACACCGGCGCAGATCAGAATCAAAGCCAAATCACTTATCAATGGAGCCAATTCAGACATAGCTAATAAATTTTTGATTGCAAAATTAAGAATTATCTATTTATCATATTCTTCATCCTATTATTAATTTTGCATTAAAAGCTGTTTTTATGAAAAGGAACTAACCGTAAATGTATATCAGCCATATAAAGAAAACGCGAATATCCAGATTTCTTGAATATTCGCGTTTTCTTTGTTATCAGCGTTCTCTTTTCCGGCTTTCGATTTATTTTCTGAACGGGGCCTTTACTACTACAGCTTTCAGCTTGCGTCCGCGCACATCAATAAATATTTCAGTACCTAATGCCGTGTAAGCGGTCTGAACATATCCCATACCGATACCAATCTTACGCATTGGAGACATGGTTCCACTAGTTACTTCACCTATTTTCTCTCCATCAGCATTTACCAGTTCATAACCATGACGGGGAATACCACGGTCTACCATTTCAAAAGCAATCAGCTTGCGTTTCAATCCTTCGGCTTTCTGCTTTTCAAGTAAAGCACGTGAAGTGAAATTCTTTCCTTCAACAAACTTGGTAATCCAGCCCAATCCTGCTTCCAACGGAGAAGTGGTATCACTCAAATCATTACCATACAGGCAAAAGCCCATTTCCAAACGTAATGTATCACGAGCCCCTAGCCCGATAGGTTTAATCCCTTCAGGAGCACCTGCTTCAAAAATTGCTTTCCAGATAGCCTGACCGGCTTCGGGATAAAAATAAAGCTCGAAACCACCTGCACCGGTATAACCGGTATTCGAAATAATCACATCTTTCTGACCGGCGAACTCACCTGTGGTAAAAGCATAATAAGGAATTTCAGACAAGTTGACCGGAGTCAGTTTTTGCAAAACTTCCATAGCCTTCGGTCCCTGAATAGCAAGCTGTGCCATACGGTCGGATGCGTTTTCCAATTCCGCACCCACTGTGTTATGGCTGACACACCAGTTCCAGTCTTTCTCAATATTGGCCGCATTTACCACCAACAAGTATTTTTCGGATTCATAGTGATATACCAACAGGTCATCAACAATACCTCCCTCCTCATTAGGGAAACAAGTATATTGCGCTTTACCGACGGGCAAAGTCGCCACATTGTTTGAAGTCACTTGCTGCAAAAACTCCAACGCATTAGAATCTTTTACCCAAAATTCACCCATATGGGATACATCAAAAACACCTACGGCATTACATACAGTAAGATGTTCATCAATAATTCCCGAATATTCAATAGGCATATTATAACCTGCAAATTCGTGCATTTTCGCCCCCAAGGCAATGTGTGTTTCGGTAAACGGAGTTGTTTTCATGTTATTACTTTACTATTTTAAGGTTAATAAATTACTTATCTTGCCACCAATTCAGCGATTTTCACCACCACTTTCATGGCTTTCTCAATAGACTGGATTGGCACGAACTCATATCTGCCATGAAAATTCAAGCCGCCGGCAAAAATATTGGGACAAGGCAATCCCTTGAATGAAAGTTGTGCACCATCCGTTCCACCGCGGATAGCCTTCACCTTAGGTGTCACGCCCGCCTCTTCCATAGCCTTGAAAGCGATATCAATGATATGCATCACCGGCTCAATTTTCTCACGCATATTGTAATACTGGTCTTTCAATTCCAATGTAACGGTGCCTTCTCCATATTTCTTATTGATGATTTCCGCCCACTTTTTCATATTTTCCTTGCATGCCTCAAACTTGGCACGGTCATGATCACGGATTATATAAGAGATGGTAGTCTGCTCTACTTCACCCGTCATGCCAATCAAATGATAGAATCCCTGATAACCATCAGTACATTCGGGCACTTCGTCCGTAGGCAGTAAAGACACAAACTCATTAGCCACACGCAAGGAGTTGATCATTTTATCCTTTGCATATCCCGGATGTACGTTACGTCCTTTAATAATCACTTTCGCAGAAGCGGCATTAAAGTTTTCAAACTCCAACTCCCCTACTTCACCACCATCCATCGTATATGCCCACTCGCATCCGAATCTCTCCACATCAAATTTATGTGCACCCAAGCCTATTTCTTCATCAGGATTAAATCCCACACGAATTTTTCCATGCTTGATTTCAGGATGTTCTTTCAAATATACCATAGCCGAGATGATTTCAGCAATGCCCGCCTTGTCATCAGCTCCCAACAATGTTTTGCCGTTGGTTACAATAAGGTCCTCCCCTTTATGATCCAACAGTTCGGGAAATTGCTTGGGAGAAAGTATAATGTTGTCTTCTTCGCATAATACAATATCCGTTCCGTCATAACCATAGACAATGCGTGGGGTGACTCCCGCACCCGTCATATCGGGACTGGTATCCATGTGTGCAATAAATCCGATGGTAGGAACCGGTTTATCCGTATTGGCCGGCCATGTGGCAAACAGATAACCATTCTCATCCAAAGAAATTTCCTGAAAGCCCAATTGTTCCAATTCAGATCTTAAATATTGTGCAAACACCATCTGCTTCGGTGTACTGGGGGTAGCCCCGCTATTCTCATCAGACTGAGTGTCGAAGCTTACATATTTTAAAAATCGTTCTATCACCGTCATTTTTCTTTTTGTTTTAATATTCATACTTGCCTGTAAAAATAGAAAAAGAGCCGTGAATTGCCAAACAAATCACGGCTCTTTTTCATTAATATTTTATTATTTTGTTATTAGAAACAACTGGAACCATCAAAACAATGGGTACATACCTTACATTTTGGTAATCCTATCGCTTCTACCAAAGTTTCCAAAGTATTGAATTTCAAGGAGCTCAGACCGAAGCGGTCGGCAATCATTTGCACCATCTTCTTATACTCCGGCGAATCTGTCGTTGCATATTTTTCCAGATTCTTATTTTCATCGCCTTCAATCTCCTTAATCATCCGGCGGGTTATCAATTCCAAATCACTTTTTGAAGAAGTGAAACCAATGAAAGGGCATCCATAAATCAATGGCGGACAAGCAATGCGCATATGAACCTCTTTGGCACCATAATCAAATAAAATTTTTACATTATCACGAAGTTGGGTTCCACGCACTATAGAATCGTCACAGAACAACACGCGCTTACCTTCCAGCATTGCACGATTAGGTATCAGCTTCATTTTTGCTACCAGTGAACGCATTTCCTGATTGGCAGGAGTAAAACTACGAGGCCAGGTGGGTGTGTACTTGGCAATAGCACGATGATAAGGAATTCCTTTGCCTTCAGCATACCCCAATGCCATACCTACTCCCGAATCAGGAATACCGCAGGCACAATCAACTTCCGAATCGTCCTTCTGCCCCATTTTATAACCACTCATAAAACGTACTTCCTCTACATTTTTCCCTTCATAGCATGAAACAGGAAATCCATAATATACCCACAAAAAAGAACAAATCTGCATTCCTTCGTTCGGCTTGCGCATTTGTTCCATTCCGTCGGCACGCAAGCGAATAATTTCGCCCGGTCCTACATATTTCTCTATTTCATAATCCAGATTCGGCAAACTGCTTGATTCACTTGTCGCAGCATACGCACCCTCTTTTTTACCTATCACAATCGGAGTACGCCCCCATTTGTCACGTGCTGCTATAATACCGTCTTCCGTCAATATCAGCATGGAGCATGATCCTTTGATTTTATTAAAGACATTCTCTATACCATCTACAAAATTTTTCCCTTGCACAATAAGCAATGCGATCAGCTCCGTCTGATTCGTCTTGCCAAGACTCATTTCAGAAAAGTGCATATTAGCTGCCAGCAAGTCGCGTTCCAATTCCGTAATGTTATTGATTTTAGCTACTGTGACGATGGCGAACTTGCCCAGATGCGAGTTTATCACGATAGGCTGCGGGTCCGTATCACTGATAATGCCGATACCCGAACTACCTTTGAACTTTGGAAGTTCAGATTCAAACTTCGTGCGGAAATAAGAACTCTCCAAATTGTGGATAGAACGCATAAATCCCTCTCCTTGGGCATACGTAGCCAAACCACCTCTTTTTGTTCCTAAATGTGAATTATAGTCCGTCCCGTAAAATAAGTCGGTGACGCATTCAGCCTTTGAGACTGTTCCAAAAAAACCACCCATTCCTTTTTGCGTATTTTTCGTTTAGGGTGCAAAATTACGAAAAAAGTTTGGCTCTGAATGAATAATCATTGCTATTTTTGCATTAAAATGTAGCATTTATGAAATCACTATTACTCATCTTCTTGGGAGGAGGTACAGGAAGTGTACTTCGCTACCTGCTTACCATAAGCATTTATCGCCAGGGAACAACGAATTTTCCGTGGGGTACTTTCGCAGTCAATATTTTGGGTTGCATACTGATCGGGGTATTCTATACCCTCACCTCACGCATTCATATCAACAATGATATAAGACTGATGCTCACTATCGGACTTTGCGGTGGCTTCACTACTTTTTCCACTTTCAGCAACGAAAGTCTGCAATTACTGAAATCAGGACTCTACCCCTCTTTTTTCACCTACATCATCGGTAGTGTGGTATTGGGTATCCTCGGAGTAATGCTAGGGATATGGATGAGCGAATAAAGCAAAAAAATATCCCTCCGGCTCTATACCACATAGAACAGGAGGGATTGAAATTGCACCTCGGTTATTAAACCTTATTTTAATCTCAAGACACTTCGTCCGGCTGTAATGGCTGCACTGTTTGCAGGAGTTGACTTACGGGTACAATAATCAAATTCCGCAGTTTTCTCTCCGTTAAATGATTTCCATTTTAATTTCAGCTTCACTGTTTTTCCTTCAGTGTCAGGCAAGGAATCCAAATTAAATGCCACCAGTCCGTCGGCAGGTTCACCATATACATCACCAAAAGCATTATGACGGAATTCCACCTCATAAGGATTTTCAGCATCTTTACTCATCAACAAATTGACAAAATGAGCTTGACTGCGATTCCCCCACATGGTTCTGAAACGCAAAGTCAAATAACCGTCCTCGGCAATTGTCACCCAATCGTTAATCATATCTACAGGGTCAGTACCATATACTTCATCATTCTTATCTCCTAAATCACCGGCAATCGGTTTTGTCAAGATACTGTCTATCCAATTGATATGTACAGCCTTGTCATACTCTCCGCTTGACTCATTCACCGGATCGAAATTTACAAGGGCCCTTACTTCCTTCTCACCATAGGGAGAATTTTTCATATTGACAGGTAACAGTGTCGTACTGTCATCCAACTGCATAAAAAATGAATTGTCGGCCACCGGTTTCACAGTAACCAGTGCATTGGGCAACGCATATCTATAATAATCATTATCATCATCATCCAAACAGGATTGAAAGATCATCACAGAAGCAAGCACCGCTACAGACGCAAGCAATTTATTAAAACCAAAAAACTTTTTCATTGTGCTTTTCTTTACTTAGTTAATTATTCTAGTTTATAAGTCCTTTCTATTGAAAGAAATGCAGGCCATACCATAATGCTGCACGAAGTTTTGTTAAGAAAACATAATCATCTGACAGTTATGTTACAAACCTTCTTCCATTTATATTTCTTATATTCACACAAGCGAGCCATAGGCGAACAAAGGGATAATTTTACCGAAATTTAGCTCATCTCAAATTACTAATCCTATGATTTTTTTATCTTAATTTTGTTACTGTTTTTTGAAAAAAGAAAAGATTTAGAATAAAGAGTTTTATGAAAGCTACTATCACAAGTCTCATTTTTTTACTACTGTCATTAACCGTCTCATCGCAGACTTATAAATACATTGGCATAGAAGAAGGACTAAGCAATCAGAAAATATACAAAATTCAGAAAGATGCTCGTGGATATATGTGGTTCCTTACTCATGTGGGGATAGACCAATATAACGGAAAAGAAATAAAACATTATAAATTAAGAGAAGGTAACAGGGAACTAGACCCGTTATTGAATATAAACTGGACTTTTTTAGATAAAACAGGTACACTACTGGTCACAGGAAAACAAGGCAGAATTTTTCGTTATGATTCAGGCCACGACCGTTTTGTACAGATATACAATATGTACAATTACTGGAATAAGGACTACCATGCTTTCGTGAGATATAGTTACATAGACCAGGAGGATAACGTATGGCTGTGCGGCAAATCGGCTATCCACCTTTTTAACATAGAATCCGGACAAAAGCAACAAATCTCTAACCGACTGGGAAATATCACCTGCATAGAACAGATAAACAGTGAACATTTCTTTATAGGTACAGACAAAAGAATCTATCTGGCAAAACTGGAAAACGGGAATTTAAAAGAGCTCTCCTGCGGCAAACTGGGAATGATGGATATGCACGTACATGAATTATATCTACACCGTACAGCCAACAAACTATTTATAGGCACTTTTGAAAAGGGAGTCTATATATATGACTTGAACAGCCAGAAAATTGTACGTCCCGAAGTAGAACTGACAGATGTGAATATTACACGGATCAGTCCTTTGAACACAAAGGAATTATTAGTAGCCACTGAAGGAGCAGGAGTACACAAGTTAAACATAGACACCTATGAAACAGATCCTTATATCATTGCGAACTATGGTAGTTACAACGAAATGGACGGAAACATTATCAATGATGTATATGTAGACAACGAGCAGCGTATCTGGCTGTCCAACTATCCTACGGGAATTACCGTCCGCAATAACCAATATACCAACTACAACTGGATAAAGCACTCTATTGGCAACCGGCAGTCACTAGTAAACAACCAAGTAAACTCCATTATAGAAGACAGTGACGGGGATCTGTGGTTTGGAACAAGCAACGGCATCAGCTTATACGATTCAAAGCAAAAGCAATGGCGTTCTTTCCTAAGCTCTTTCAATCACGGACTAAAAGATCAGAACCGCATTTTTATTACTTTATGCGAAGTCTCTCCGGGTATTATATGGGCGGGAGGATATGCATCGGGCATTTTCCAGATTACCAAGAAAAACGGAAACATAGAATACCTCACCCCTGCCCAATCCTTCCATCTGAATGTACGTGCCGACAAATACATACGCGACATTAAAAAGGACAGATACGGGTGTATATGGTCCGGAGGATATTATAATCTGAAATGCTTTAATCTGAAGACACGCCAAGGACGTCTTTATCCCGGACTAGGTTCTGTTACTGCCATTGAAGAAAAGGACAGTACATCTATGTGGATAGGTACCTCCACCAATCTTTTTCTACTAGACCGGAATTCGGGCAAATACCATGAAATACCTCTGCCCGGTGGAGCAACCTACATTTATACGTTACACCAAGAAGACAATGGTTTACTCTACATTGGCACCAGTGGTTCCGGACTATTTACTTATGATCCGGTAAAAGAATCAATCAGCGCCCATTACCATACAGGAAACAGCCCGTTAGTATCAAACAGCATTTATGTTATTCTACCCACAAAAGACGGGAATATCTTGATGAGTACCGAAAATGGTATCAGTATTTTCTCGCCTACCAACCGCCAGTTCCGCAACTGGACTCGCGGACAAGGGTTGATGTCCACCTGTTTCAATGCCGGCTCCGGCGTACTACGTGCCAATGGGAACACCGTATTCGGAAGTACAGACGGTGCACTGGAATTCCCCCCAAACATAGAGATGCCCAAAACAGGAGATTCACATATGATATTCAGCGATTTCCGTATTTTCTACCAAACTGTATATCCCAATGATCCAAACTCTCCTCTGACTAAAGATATCGACCAAATAGAGAAATTGAATCTGAAATATATGCAAAATACATTTTCCATCCGAGTATCCTCTATCAATTACGATTATCCGTCGGACATACTATATACCTGGCAGTTGGAAGGATTCTACGATGGCTGGACTACTCCCAGTGACGAAGGAACTATCCGATTTACTAATGTTGCTCCCGGCACCTATACACTGCGTGTACGTTCTGTTTCCAAAGAGGATAATAAACACGTGTTGCAGGAGCGGATATTGAAAATAACTGTAGCACATCCCGTGTGGCTCAGTTTTTGGGCTATTTGTATTTATGTCCTGACTATCATTTTAGCAACATACGTCATTTTCCGCCTTCATTCCATGCGCAGAGAAAAAAAGGCCTCGGATGAAAGAACTCGGTTCTTTATCAATACAGCGCATGATATCCGTACTCCGCTGACACTGATAAAGGCACCTTTGGAAGAAATTCAACAAAAAGAAAATTTAAGTGAAGAAAGTCAGGCCAATATGCTTACAGCCATGAAGAACGTGGACACTTTGATACGCCTCACCACCAATCTGATAAACTTCAGCAAAGCCAATGTGTACTCATCCTCCCTTCGTATATCGGAACACGAACTTAATACCTATATGGAAGGAATATACCATGCCTTTTATAGTTATGCAGAAGCCAAACAGATCAAACTCGACTACAAAAGCAACTTTGAATATCAAAATGTATGGTTCGACAAAGAAAAGATGGACTCGATCACAAAAAATCTGATTTCAAATGCCATCAAATATACTCCCGCCCACGGTGAGGTACACATTATCACCCGCCATGACAAGGACAACTGGAGTCTGGAGATTACGGACACGGGCATCGGGATTCCTGCCAAAGAACAGAAAAAGTTATTTAAGTTACACTTCAGGGGCAGCAATGCCATCAATGCAAAAATTACAGGCAGTGGAATCGGACTGATGTTAGTGTGGAAACTGGTACGTATTCATAAAGGAAAGATCAGCATAGAAAGCGTAGAGAATAAAGGCACCCGCGTAAAGGTTATCTTCCCCCAAAAACAATTCCGAAGTCAACAGGTTCCGACAAAAACGGCACAACAAGAAAACGTGGAACCGCAATACCTAAAAATAAGTGGTTTAGTCCAGTCCAATTTCTATAGAATAAACTAAACTAAACCGTTGTTTTACAATGGTATCACAAATTCCAACTATAAAATTTATTTCAATTTGTTTTAAGTTTTTTCGGGATATATGGGAACATTTACGGGAAATTATATACCTTTGCATCGTGATTAAAAAACGTATGCAATGAAAGTCTCAATCTATCTCAAAAAACAAGCATCATTGGATGATGAACTCTCCCGTTCAAACTTATGTTTTCGAGTGCGTGAGAGAAGTGTTGATATCAAGGTCATATCCGAACTTGCAGTGTATGACAAGTATTGGGATACAGAAGCCTTGCAATATAAACGCACGACTATTGTTCCTGTCATAGAGCAGAAACGTATTGCCGAACAAATTGCATCCATCATTGAAGCGATTGAGAGAACTTATAGTGACAAAGCAGATAGTACTTGGCTCAAACAGACCATAGAAGATGTGCTGCACCCTGCTATTGCATACGCACGCACGCATCCCAGTCTGCTAAAACGCATCCAGGAGTATGCCGAGAAATTTGAAGGTACAGATGGTGCCCGACAGGCGATCTTGCGTTTTGAACGTCAGATGAAGCGTTACCATGACTATCACCGTGAAATTTTGAGAGAAGAGGATTTCACTCTATTCATTGAGACACTTACTATCGAGCAGATGAACGAATTTCGGGAATATATCAAAAGCGAATATCTTCTCCGTGACCAATATCCCGATTTCTACGCTAGCCGTTTGTACTACAACACCAAACGAAAGGAGTTGTCGAATACCACTATCATCAATCTGATGAATCTCTTTTGTGTATTTCTCCGTTGGTGCAAGAAGATGCAGTATTCTAATAATGATGTTTTTGAACGATATGGCTGTAAGGTTCCCATTTATGGCGACCCGTTCTATCTCACTCGTGAGGAAAGAAATATTCTATATGATGCAGACTTGAGTGATCATCCCAAATTGGCAACCATCAGGGATATATTTGTCTTTCACTGCTATGTAGGTTGTCGTGTAGGTGACCTTTATAGACTCACAAAAGACAATATCGTAGATGGATTTATTGAGTACACACCGCAGAAGACCAAGAAATGTCAGGCCAAGACCGTGCGTGTACCACTACATGATAAGGCTAAGAAGATTCTTGAACGGTACAACTGCTCTAATGGAAAACTTCTGCCATTCAAGCAAGTCTATCAATATAATCTCGGCATCCGTGAACTGCTGAAGCATTGCGGAATTGACAGAATGGTCACTATCTTAGACACACATGGTTACCAAACTGTCCAGAAACCGTTGTATGAAGTGGCAAGCAGCCATACTGCACGCAAGACATTTGTCGGCAATCTCTATAAACAGGTTCCCGACCCAAATCTCATTGCTTCCATGTCGGGGCACGTTGATGGCAGTCGTGCTTTTGCACGTTATCGTAACATTGACGATGATATGAAGAGACGTTTGGTTGAGATGATAAATTAAGAACCTATAATACTATCCACGATGAAAGTTACAGCATTTATAAGAAAGACCTCGGCAAAGAATAATGTCACCGAGATGGCCCGTATATATTTCCGTGTACGTGATGTAGGAGGTGTAGACCTGAAAGCCGCCAGTGAGCTATCCATCAATCCCAATCATTGGAGTGCAGAACGTCAGGGTTACAAACCTCGCGTAGTATTGGTATCCGAGCAAAAAAGGATGAGTCTTGAACGTGATATACAGAATATTACCCACCTCATAGCCGAAAAATATCAGCGTGGTGTGGATGGTGCCTGGCTTAAAGCTCTCATTGAAGAGTATCATCATCCCAACATCAATGCCCGAGGTGGCAACAAACGTGAGGAGTACCTACTTTCATTCCAAATACAGAAGTATATCAATGAAACACCCCTTGCAGCTGAGAGTCAAAAGCATCATCGTGATAATCTCTGCAAAGTATTGCGTTATGAGAGATTCCGACATGAGGTGATGCATCAGCGTGGTTTCCATCTTTGTGTGGATTCAATAACCGCTGATGATATTAGAGAGTTCAAGCATTGGATACAGGAGGAACATAAGTATGTTGACATGTACCCTCTCTTCTATAAGAACGAACCACGTCGTAAGGTTGAGCAAGTGCGTTCCGAGAATGCAATATCGGGAAGCCTTTATCGTATACGCACCGTTATCAAATATTGTATCAAACAAGGACTGACCAAGAACAATCCGTTTGACCAATATCAGATAGCGCAACCTATCTATGGCGACCCGTTCTATCTTACATTGGAAGAACGAGACAAGGTTTACTTTGCAGACCTTAGTGAATTGGGCGAGAACTATGCCGTATATCGTGATATATTCATGTTCCAATGCCTGATTGGTTGCCGTGTCAGTGACCTGAACCGACTAACTAAGGCCAATATCATTGATGGATGTGTAGAGTACATACCGCAGAAGACCAAACTGGAAAATGCCAAGACAGTGCGTGTGCCACTTAATCAAAAGGCATTGGATATATTAGAACGATACAAGGATTTGGAGAATGCTTTGCTACCACGATTCTCTGACTTCGGTTATAACAAGAAGATAAAGGCAATCCTAAAGTATGTTGGCATAGACCGCATGGTAAGAGTCATTGACCCCAAGACACGTGAAGATGTGGCCCGACCACTCTACGAGGTGGCCACCACACATACAGCCCGTAAGACCTTTATCGGTAACCTTTATAAGCAGGTTAAGGATCCGAATCTTATTGCTTCGATGTCCGGACACACAGATGGAAGCCGTGCCTTCGCACGTTACCGTCATATAGATGATGAAATCAAGAAGGAACTTGTGAATTTATTGGATTAGGAACCTCATAGCAACGATTATGGATACCACAGATAAAAGATATGCCAACTTCAATACCTTCAAGGAGGATTTGTTGCAATGGAAAAACGCTCATCAGGAGGAGTACGCACAGTTTGCCCGTCAAATGAATGATGGTGATGGTTTTCAGTTTGTCCGATTCTTCTATGCCGCAAACCAACAGTTGCCCGGGCTTATGAAAACCTGGCAGACCTTTTACGATGATGACACAGTGGATAACCTTTCACAAATGTCATTATACTTCAAAGAAAAGGCTATTCCCCAGCATATCATAGCACAATTTCAGCGTCAGAAGGACGAAGCTCCTATTGTACGTCCACAAACCAAATGGCCATTCCGTCTGTGGAAGAATCAGCAGTCCATTGAAAAGCCAAAGGAACAGATAATGCTATCCGCCCCATTGGTGTTGAGCTGGCTTGTATTCGGACGCAGTTTTGAAACAATGGCAGATGCGTTGACTTCCATTGCCAATGACCCATCTGCCGGAACATTGGAACGGTTGGTATGCAGCTATACCATCAAACATGTTATCGAGGCTTCAATAAAGAGTGGTTATCGTACCCATGAATCGTGGAGGGAATATGTAGAGCTACATGAATCTATAAGAAATGGCAAAATATCGTCATGGGCACTGAAATCAATCAATACTGATGGAAACGACAAAGCATCCTCGGTTCAGCCTGCTATTATCCAAGAGGAAGAACCTAAACCCAGAGGCAGACGTGCATCCCAAGAGAAATCCCTCATTGAGTATCTGAAGTGCAACAATGCGGAAGGCGTTATAGATGTTATACGGGATTTTGTCATTACACATAACACCGCCTACGGCCTTGCTCTCCCATACTATGCACTCAGCGAACTCAATCTGTTCTGTGAGTTGATCAATGCCAAAGAATATAGTATCGGACTTGTCCGTGAGTTTGGCGATATTGAGGGACTGAAAAGTGAAAGTTCATGTCGTCAGGCCATAAAATGGCTTAAAGATGAAAAACATGTAGAACGTGATGGCAAGAAGCAAATGCTTCCACTTATAGAGAGTGATGAGTATCAGCGACAGCTACAAACACTCAAGAACAAAATATCAGCTGTTACAAACCAAGGCACAAAGGAACAATAACAAATTTCAAACGAAATGAGCCAAAATATAGCGTTTTAGCATTGTCACAATTGTCTTTTTTGTCATGACAATTAAGACAATGCACTATCTTTCAATACGTTGCATTTTGATTATACTTTTGCACCGTCAGATCTTCCCAGGATTTGGCGGTGCTTCTTTTTATATGCCATCAAAAGGAGGCATCGGGAACAAGAGTGATGGCTAATGAATAATATCTAAGTCATATAATTTATGTTATCGATTGAATCATTGGTCGCATCGGGTGCTAACGTAAAACTGGAGATTTCGCCCTCAGACCTTAAAATATTTGCAGAATCCATAGTGGAAAGAGCTATAGAGGCTCAAAGACAAGAACTGATGGAACAGGCTGAACAGAGCGAGGAGACTTATCTGAACACTCGTGAAGTCAAGCAACTGCTCAAGGTGTGTGACGGCACACTGAACCTATGGGCTAAGCGTGGCTACTTGGTTCCCATTAAGGTAGGGAACAAGAATATGTATGCCAAGTCTGACATCAGACGAGTTCAGACGGGGAATAAATGCGAGAGTGTTGCATCGTATCTGAAAAGAAAGGAGAAGTAGCCATGAACATATCGCAAACTGATATTTGCAACAGGGTGCTGTCCGAAGCCAATGGGATTCCTGAGTCGGGTTTCCCATTGGACTGCTTCCCCGCAAAAGTACAATCCATCATATTGGATATGGTAAGCCACGAGAACTACAAGGTGGAGTACATCGCTACATCTATGCTCTCCGCTGTAGCAACAGCCCTAGGGAACAGTCGTCGAATTCATATCAAGGGTGGATGGGATAGCAATTCTGCACTCTATATCATCCTAGTAGGAAGACCGGGACTAGGAAAGACACCGCCTTTGGAAGCTGCATACAAGCCTATACGCAAGAGAGATAATGAACTATTGGAGAAGTTCAAGTCCGAAATGGCAGCGTATCAAGCGGAAAAGGAGAAAAAAGGGAAAGGAGAAAATAAAGAATTAGAGAAGCCCACATTGTCACGCACCATTGTGTCGGACTTCACTCCTGAAGCGTTGATGCTCTCCCATTATAACACTCCTCGTGGCATCGTTATCCTTGTCGATGAGATAATGGGAATGTTCAACTCTGCCAACCGCTATAATAACGGTCAGCTGATAGAACAGCTCCTCACGGCATGGAGCGGAGGAGCGCTTGATGTGGTAAGAGTCGGCAACCAAATGCCTATCCATATAGAAGACCCGTGTATCAATATGATAGGTACGACACAGCCTATGCGTATGTTTGAACTATTCAAGAAGGGGTATGAGGAGAATGGTTTTCTGGACAGAATTCTTTTTGTCATGCCCATATCACAGAAGATACCTCGATGGCAATTGAATGATGATGCGTCTAACGGTAATAACCCCTCATCCTTTTATAGGTGGGAAGAAATCTTGAATAAGATACTATCCCTTGAGTATGATGTAAACCCAGAGACAGAGCTACCAGTATCTCACCTGGTAACGATGGATGGCGAAGCACGAAGAATATTCTATGAGTGGTGCAACCAGACCATTGAGCATTCAAACTCCATTCAGGATGAAAGGCTTGTTGAGTCGCGTCCAATGAAGCACTTCGTACATGTGGCACGCCTTGCCCTGATTATACAGGCCCTGCGCGATGCTTGTGGCGAGAGCAATCTCCAGAATGTAGATTCGGTTTCTGTCAATGCTGCTATTAAACTGAATGACTATTTCGAGGATTCCTATCAGCGTATACGACATTTCTTGTCCGTGGAATCTTGCGAGGAACCTCAAATGGAACTTCTTAACCTGCTTGAGGACTCTTTTACTACGGCTCAAGCCATCGAGATTGGCAAACAGTTACACGTAACCGAGCGTACCGTAATGAACTATCTGAAGGGCCTTGAAAAGAATCGACTCATCCATAAGGTCAAGCAGGGAAACTACGAAAAGCGAACACTTGAACGGAAAAACTGCAACAAATAATCACCAGATGCAGCTTTCAGTTCTTTCAGTTTTTCAGGAATCAGGGTGAAAGATAGCTCCGAAACTGCAAAACTGAAGAAACTGCAAACTGAAATCACGCTTCAAAACTTTCAGAAACATGAATAAGTACAGATTTCATTTGGAAAAATACCATACGGGCAGTAAGACTACTTGCCCCAAATGTGAGCGCAAAGCCTGTTTTACTCGTTACGTTGATGAAGAGAATGAGATTTCTTTTCCGTCTCACGTGGGCAAATGCGACCACGAGAACAGTTGTGGATACCATTTTACCCCAAAGGACTATTTCAAGGATAACCCTCAGGTTACTGTGTCTGAATCATTAGCCAAGCCAAAAGTACAATGCGTTATGCAGGACGTACCTCCTTCATTCATAGATGCTGAAATTATGCTGCAATCACTGAAACAGTATGAATCAAACCCTTTATACACTTTTCTGGTACGCACTATCGGCAAGGAGGGGACAAATAAGTTGTTTTCACTCTACAAAGTGGGTACATCCAGAAAATGGAATGGTGCCACGGTCTTTTGGCAGATAGACACTTCGGAGAAAGTTCGTAGCGGCAAGATAATGCTTTATGATGCCAATACGGGACGAAGAGTAAAGGAACCACATGCCCATGTATGTTGGGTACACTCTGAACTGAAGAAGCAGGAATTCAAACTGCAACAATGCTTCTTTGGAGAACACTTGTTATCTCGTTATCCTGAAAAAAGGGTCTTTATCGTGGAGAGTGAGAAAACGGCAATCATCGCAGCACATTTCATTCCCGATGGCTTATGGATCGCCACGGGAGGTAAGAATGGATGTTTCAATGCACAAGCGGTAAAGGTTCTCGCTGGCAAGGATGTGATTCTGATGCCCGACCTTGGAGCGACCTCCGAGTGGCAGGAGAAAGTTTCCATACTTCGTCCTATATGCCGCAGTGTCAGCGTCAGTTCTGTACTTGAAGATGTGGCAACTGATGAGCAGCGCAAGCAAGGTCTTGACATTGCAGACTTCCTGCTGATGAAAGATACTCCGCAGATGATATTGCAACGGATGATTGACAAGAATCCTGTATTGCAAAAGCTCATCGACGAGCTGGATTTGGTTCTGGTGGATGAGTCATAATAGGCAGGAGAATCTTTCAAGGGAAAGGCTTTATAAAATGCCGTAGCTTATTAGGGCATTTTCTTCTCTTCCACTTGTGATGTGGCAGAGCGAAAAAGTCCCCATAAGTTCTTGAAGATACCTGCTATACAAATAGCGGTATTATGATAACGGCATTTTATAGAACAATCGTTTAACTAACAAACAAATCAAAATGAGTAATATTCAATATGCAGTATGCCACCTCCAGCGTGGCAGTGGTAGTGACAGCGGTATGTCGTGCCACATAGAGAGAAAGGATGCAAAGTGTAAAACATATGTGCCGGATAATGCCGATGCTAAGCGGACACACCTGAATCGGGAACTGATAAAATTTCCGCAAGGAGTTGCCAACAGAACTGAGGCTATTCAGTATCGTATAGATCATGCAGGTTTACATCGTAAGGTCGGAAAAAATCAGACCAAAGCAATACGCATCATCTTGACTGGAACACACGAGCAGATGATGAAGCTTCAGCGTGAAGGTAAACTTGAACAATGGATCAAGGCTAATCTGTCATGGCTAAAAGATACATTCGGAGAAGAGAATCTTGTGTCGTGTGTGCTGCACATGGATGAGAAGACACCCCACCTTCATGCCACCATCGTACCCATCGTGACCACAGAACGTAAACGCAAGGAGCGTGAGGGTGACAAGAAATATGCAACCAAAAGTGGGCCACGATTATCCGCAGATGACGTGATGGCTCGTGGCAAACTGTTCCAATATCAGAACACCTATGCTATTGCTATGAATCCTTTCGGATTGCAACGTGGTGTGGTGGGTTCTACGGCCCGACACAAAACTAACAGTCAATACTATCGTGAGCAGATGATGAAATACGAAGATGACATAGAGAGATTGCAGGCAGAGGTTGAAAAGGCACGTGAAGGTCGTTCCAAGATATTGTCATTCTTCGGTACGGGAGAATTGGCCGAAGCAAAGAAAAAGCTCTCGGACAAGGATAGGCTGATTGAAAAGTTACAGCAACGCATTTCTCAATTACAGCAGGAGCAACTACAACTAAAAGAGCAACATAAGACAGAACTAGCGAAATATCGCAATGGCTATATGGCGGAGATTGACAAGGCTATCAAACGAGCCGAGATTGCCGAGCGAAAGAATATTGATCACGAAGCTACCATAGAAAAGCAGAAACAGCGTATTGACACACTTGACAGAAAGGCCAATCCGCATCGGTATCGCCTGTCATCGGGTGCAACGCTCACAGGTATTCGCATGTCGCCTCGCCATTCAAACATACCAAGCCTTCGCATTCAAACTAAGGTGGGAAATGAGACCTTTGAGGATGCGAAGTATTTTGAGTGGTACAATCCTGTTATACAAAAGTATCTGAATGGTGAGCATACCGAATATGAACTGGTCAATGAAATCTTTGAACCGTTTGAGCAAGTGAGCCAGGTTCAAGCCCAACTGCTTGGTGCTACATTTGAGATGCTATCTGGTGGCCCTGCCCAAACTCATGTTGGGACAGGTGGTGGTGGTTCATCATCTGATATGCCTTGGGGAGAGAGGAAGAAAGATAATAATACATCAAGAAGGAGGAGATAATTATGGGAGTATCAATCAAGTTATGTTATCGTCCTTCTGCCATCAAGGGTAAGGATGGTACGCTTTATTACCAGATAATCATTAAGCGGACAACACTCACTTATGCATCTGGTTATCGAATTTACCCCAATGAATGGGATAAACAACACGGTCGATTACTTACCAACAGCAGCTCACTCATCAAGATCAAGAATCGTACCGATTGGGAGATGCAACAAATATATGCCATCGCCAAACGACATATTGAAAAAGGAACGCCTTTGGATTTTGGATGTATTATATCTGAATTTGAAGTATTCAATCGCCAGCAGTCATTCTCTGGTTTTCTGTTGTCTCAAGCTGAACGCTTGGCAGATATGGGACGTACACGAACAAGTGAGACATATATATCCGCCTTGCATAGTTTCATCAAATTCAATAACGATGAAGATATTATGCTCTATGAGATTACAGCAGAAGTAATGGAAGATTATGAACGATACTTAAAGAACAGGAACCTGACCATGAACAGCATATCCTTTTATATGCGGACGCTGAGAACCGTACTTAACAAAGCAGTAAAATTGCATCTTGTTGAAGCCGTAGCTCCATTCCAAAGTGTATATACGGGTATTGCCCAAACAGTAAAAAGAGCAATTGACATTGATGCCATCAAAAGAATCAAGGATTTGGATTTGAGGCTATATCCGCATCTATCATATGCAAGGGATATTTTTTTGTTGAGTCTTGGCCTCAGAGGAATGTCATTCATTGATATGGCATACCTGACTTATGATAATCTTCGAGGTGGACACTTGACATATTATCGCAGGAAAACTGGTGGACGATTGGATATTCGTTGGGAACAGCAGATGCAAACTATCATCGACAAATATCCCAAAGATACCAAATACTTGTTGCCCATACTCACAAATGATGCTGATGACAGGCAAACTTACAAGAAACTATCCAAACGTATCAATCGTCATTTACGGCTGGTTGGAGAAATGGCTCAGTTGTCGACACCCTTGACATTGTATGTGGTTCGTCACAGCTGGGCAAGCATAGCCAAGCAGAAGCAGATTCCGATTAGCGTCATCAGTGATGCCCTCGGCCATGACTCCGAAAAGACTACACTTATATACCTTTCTACGCTTGATACTTCAGCAGTGGATAATGCCAATAGTGAGATTTTGGCTGCATTGGGGGAATGGTAATCAAAGGCACTACAGACAAAAAGTGTGTAAATACACAAAAAATGTCTCAGGTTTCGTGCTTGATTTGTGATTAAACTATTATATTTGCAGACGAAAACTGTGTAAATACACAAAAATTGTATCTATATGAAATTCGAAAGAAAACATTACATTGAAAAGTTGATAAGTAGCAAGCATAATCATTTGATAAAGATTGTTACTGGGTTACGACGTGTTGGCAAATCTTATCTGCTACTCAACCTTTATAAACAACATCTTTTAGATAATGGTGCAGATACCAGCCATATCATCGAAATAAGACTTGACTCATTTGTTCATCGTAAATATCGCAAGGCAGAAACTTTATATGAATATATCGAAAATCTGACAAAGCAAGATTCGCAGATGTATTATGTGATGATTGACGAAGTTCAGATGCTGGAGGATTTCGTAGATGTACTCAATGGTTTTCTACACATAGATAACCTTGATGTATATGTAACAGGAAGTAATGCAAAGTTCCTTTCTTCTGATATCGTTACTGAATTCAGAGGAAGAGGAGTTCAAATCCACCTTCAGCCGCTATCGTTTAAGGAAATAAAAGAAAAGTCAAATGATGACACATCTTCATTGTGGCGAGATTATATTTATTATGGAGGGTTACCAATGGTTGTCATTGAGAAGGATAAAGCACGAAAAGCAGAAATACTTCATGAGTTACTTAAAGAAACATATTTAAGCGATATAATCGACCGCAATAATGTGAAAAATGATGCAGAATTAGAAGAATTATTCTCTCTCTTGGCATCTAATATAGGAGCATTGACTAATCCCAACAAACTAGCAAACACATTTGTTAGTGAGAAAAAAGTGAAAATAAGCCACAATACAATAAAAACATATATAGACTATTTTATTGATTCTTTCCTCATCAATAAAGCAGTACGCTATGATATTAAAGGAAAGAAGTATATAGATACTCCTTACAAATATTATTTTGCTGATCTTGGGTTGCGTAATGCACTTTTGAATTTCCGACAAGTTGAACCTACTCATATTATGGAGAATATCATATATAACCATTTGATAGGTAAAGGTTATAAGGTAGATGTAGGCTGCGTTACTTTATATCAAAAAGATGATGAAGGTAAGACTACCAGAACCACACTTGAGGTTGATTTCGTTTGTAATAGAGGTAGTGAAAGGGTGTATATACAATCTGCTTATTCTTTGCCAGATGAAGACAAACAGAAGCAGGAACAACGCTCACTAACCCTAACAGACGACTCTTTTACAAAAATTATTATCACAACAGATGACATACCAACGCATACTATGCCCAATGGCATTATAATGATGAATGTATTTGATTACCTTTTGAATTAGGGATTCATAATCAAGCAAACAGATAGAGTTTCATTCCATAGCAGGAGTGGAACTCTTTTTTTATGATATATTATGATGAATTGGAGCTAATCAAAAGACGCCTACTCCATAGTAGAATTGAACGATTGGGGTTCTCTCATTATGAGAATCCCAAAACTCAACTCATACTATAAGTCAGGTAATTACAAGAATCACATATCTATTTGCTTTGTGCCAATTAAGGAAACCAAACAGAGAATACCTATAGCAAAAGTTCTAAAAATGCTATAAGACAACGATTTATTTGCCAAAAATGAGATAATTTTAAATAAAATCTGTAATTTTGCAATAAATTGGGATTCTCATAATGAGAGATTCCCTCTAATGGTATAGATAATTTGTAAAATTTATAAGACAACAAATAATATTATGGATTTAAGTATGTGCTGCAGTATTTTGATCAGGGTTAAGAATAGGCTATCTGTTGCTTTGATAATGCTCTCTGGGATTTTGCTGCTTTCTTCTTGTGACCCAGTTAACACAGTATCTGATCCACATTTTACAGACGATGGATATTGTCTAGACTCTATTAAAGAGTCTTTCTCTGTAGAAAAACCTTCTGCTCTCGGATTTTATGTTGAGGTTAGTGGTAGCATGAATGGTTTCTTTAGATCCAATAAAGCAACTCGTTTTAAGAAGGACGTATGGTCAATAGTGTCCAATTTTGGAGGCAATGATGTTAGCATACTTTCTAATGCAGGTACTGTTGCAGGTACATATTCTGTAAACGATTTTAGGGCAAAAATGAATTCTGGTGCTTTTGTGAGCAATCAAGAAACACTTGTTCCTACTATGCTTAAATCTATTCTAGAGAATCTAAGGTTTGATGAGGGACAATGCGCTGTTCTAATTTCAGATATGAAGTATAGCCCTGAAAAACAAAAGGATGTCAAGGTTTTGCTTACACAATATCAAACAGACATTCGCAATGTAATTGGCAAGTATCCTGGATTGGCGGTTAGCTTAATCATGGCCAAATCGGATTTTTTAGCCGCTAATGGAAGTACACTTACAGAAGATTCCCCTTATTATTTTTTGATTCTTGGAAAGGATAAAAATGTTGCTTTCATGAGAAACAGCATTGCTACACTCTTGGAAGACTATGGTGATTACGGTGATTGTATTGAAACTGGATTTGACTACAAAGCTCCAATTTATTCGTTTGGTATTCCAGACAATGCTCTTCAATTTGTTGACCAACCTACATTTACAAACTTTGATGTTCAGTATTCTGATACTTGTAAAGTGGTATTAAATATTGACTTAAGCAACTTCCGCTGGTTAATTACTAACGAAGATGCTTTCAAAGAAAGTCTTGCTGTAAAATCATGTTACGGTTCATCAGTAAGCATAGGAAGGGTTTCTATCGACGTAAACAATCATTTCAACAAAGAATTGAAGAGAAAAGCAACCGCGAAAGTAGAACTTAAAATTTACAACATGTTCACTGAATCAGATGTCATTGAATGGACATTAAACCATCCAGACTACTCTGTTACGCTTGACTTCACTAATATAATGTCTGCAACAGCAGAGAATGATTACACAGGGTCATTCTCTGTTGATAGATTTGTATCTGGTGTATTCAATGCAATTCAGAATCACTGGGATGAAACACCAAATAGAATATTAATATCTAAAATAAAGCAATAATTATGGGAATGCTTAATTTGTATGATTGGGGGTTGCCAAATCAGGCTGAGCACCTGGTTAGGTATAAGGATAATGAGCCTCTTTACAATATGGCTCGATCTCTTTGGAATAGCCTTGACTCTGCTAGTATGTATTTTCTTGCTACAGCCATTGCTGTTGCTGTTGTAGTTGTTTGCTATTATTATTATGGCTACAACAAACTTCCAGGAAGAAAATACAGAATACGCCATTGGGTAATCTGGTTAGTAATAACAGCTGTCGCTACGATAGGGTTAACAATGATTTTAGGCAATGCGATGGTTTCGTCAACTCTCAAAGAGCAAGTTGGTTTCATATTGAGGATATCATTAATAAATGGGTTATACGCATCTGCTATCTATTTTATAACATCATTTATTATCTGTAATTTACCTGTATCAACTAATGCGTACAGATTCCTTAAATTAGGCAAATAGTTATGGCAAAAGTTTTTGTTTTTTGTATAGGTGGCACAGGGCTTCGCGTAATGAAGTCTGTTGTGATGATGGCAGCTGCTGGCATGAAAACTAGCGGCTATGATATTGTTCCTGTTATAATAGATCCCCATGTTGATTTGGAAGAGAACACTATCCTTACCACAACAATTGGAGACTATATCAAAGTGTATAAGAACGCGACAACAGACAGAGCACAACAATTATCTGCTCCATCAGGCTTCTTTAATACTAAGATTATAAGATTGGAAGATCTCGACAATCAGCAAAATAGTGTAAGTACTAGCATGGCTGAGAAAAAAACATTCGGACAATATCTTAATGTTGGCAAACTGGCGAATAATGACGTGAATAAATTCTTGATTCAGACATTATATTCACAAGAGAATCTTAACAATAGTCTTTCGGTTGGCTTTAAAGGTAACCCCAATGTAGGTACAGTAGTTCTCAACGAAATGATAAGCGGTGCCGATTGGTACGATGCATTCCGCAGACACTGCGAAAAGGGTGACAGGATATTTATCATTAGTTCGATTTTTGGTGGAACTGGCGCATCAGGTTATCCACTTCTTGAGAAAAAGATTAGAGACGACCAAGCCCATCCTCAGGTACAGAGTGCTGTTATGGGAGCAGTAACAGTGTTGCCATACTACTCTCTTGATGACCCAACGACCTCAGGAAGTGACATTGATTCATCAAACTTCTATACAAAGACAAAGGCTGCGCTTAGCTATTATGAGAAGAGTGTTAAGTCTGACTTCCTTTATTATGTGGGCGAACAAAGCTTAAGAGCAAATTATAAGAACAATGAAAAAGAACAGAAAGATACGGCACACCTTGTTGAGTTAGTTGCAGCATCTGCACTTTTTGATTTCTTAGGCAGACCGACTCCAGATACTCCCCAAGCAATGACTAGGGCAATACGTGAAAATGTTGATGCACTAGATATGTCCTCTTTGGGCGAAGGTTATAAACCTATGGTCAAAGATATTGCTAATATGATGATTTTTGATCTGCTTTTGGATATCCTACCAACAGAAAGACGTTTTCCACTGAAGAAAACGAGAGGTTTGAATAAAGATTTCTACCAAGACCAACCTTTTGGGGCACTTAAAACTTTTGTAAATCAATACCATAATTGGTATGTAGAACTATCTGAAAACAATAGAGGTTTTTCACCGCTTAATAAAATACTCAAAGGTGAAAAGCTTTCAAATATAGTGAAAGGAATTACCTTGAAAGCGAAGGATGAATCATACTATCTTCTTAAGATGATTGAAGCTGGTAACAAGAAGGACAAAACCGAGCACGATAATACATTGAGATATTTGCTTGATTTTGCATACGAGGGAATAACTGAATACACCAAAACCATCTAAGACATAAGGCTATGAGTAGTGTAGATTTAAATATTATTCAAAGGGGGGCGGCATCAGATTTTAATTGGACTGCTGGTCCAGGACGTATAACGGCTGCAGATTTAGGAAATATCGGTGAACAAAGAACCGATAACGGCGGAGCATTGAATGCTCTTCCGACCCCATTTGCAAGATTCTATATTTTTAAAGAAGCATTTAGAAGAGTCTTAGAAGAAAGAAATAACCCGACCAAACAAGCTGGACGTGCATATGAGCGTCTTGTTTCTAACTGTCTTGACGTATTCGAACTGCTGTATAACAAAAATTACCATGAGAATTTATGGCAAGGTACAGGTCTTAAGATTGTTATTAAAGAGTGGAATTACAGCGATGATTTGAAAACCCTTAAAACTGCAGTGCCAATTCTCGGTACTGCAATTGAGAGCTACTTTAATGATGATTTAGGAGAAAAGAAACTCTTTTTCATTATTCTTGAACAAGACGGTAAAGAATATCTTCTTGCAACAAGTTCTCCATTTACAGGCTTCATTACTCCACCAGACATGGATTTGAAAGAAGTCAAGGATGACGAGAAAGGTGGATCGGCAAGAAAGATGATTTTTGTTGGTGAGAATTATCATACGCTCAAGCCAATTTACAGAGAAAGCTCAGGCAAATACTTCCAGGATATTCAGCTTTTTGACAAACGTCCTGTTGCCTTCAAAAATTATATGTATAATTTCTTGTTTGGCAATGGAGACACCCTTGATGCAAAATACAATGAGCTTAGAGACTATATTCAATCGTTCCACTCGGATCCAGAAATTAAGTCTAATTGGGAAGCCACCTCATTAAGTCCGATCTATAGTAACGACAATAGTGCTATTGAGGTCAACGGTGTTAATGTGATGACGAGCAAGGACCTCAAATCTTTGAATTATTTTTCTGAGGCTATTATCAAGGTTCCGTATAGATTGTCATCTAGCAAATTCCAGACAATGGAGTTTGTAAACGAAAATTCTAAGAGAGACTACGATTATCTCATACCTCTCTCATCACAGGCATTCGAAGTAATCGGAAAAGGAGATTTAACAGCAGTTTGTCAAGAGAAGAACAAGGCAGTAGAAGTTATATTCAAACATAACGGTGAAGAATTTAAAAAGACATATCGCGCTGAGACCTCTGCTGTAAAAAGTGGCGAAGGTGTAATTATATCTCTTGATACAGCAAAAGTTAACTTTGATTTAGCACTATTCCCTAATGTCTTATCAACAAAGACAGAGGAGAATAATTATTTCAAGGTGCTTGTTTCTGCTTTTGATGGTAATGATAGAAGAACATTTACTGCGAATAATATCAGTTTGGATTTCTATCGAGATTGTGAAGGTAAATTTCAGATTATAGAAACAGCAACCGATAATACATTTGATAGTGGTGTTAAACCTGCATTTGTCCGCTCACAGCAGGGATTAAATATAGATTGCGGATCTAAATTTTATGAAGTATTCAATACAAATTTTGATGCAGTTCTTGCTACTGTGACGATTGACAGCAAAGACTATACATTTGCATTATTCCCCATTTGGGATATAGCGGTACAGTCTGATAAGGTGTTTGAATACGCAATAGACTTTGGTACATCAAATACATATATCTCCCGTAAGGAGAAAGGCGAAATGAACGAGCCGCAGCAACTTACTATGGATAAGCCAATAGTAAGCTACTTGCACGACAAGGCTGGATCCACTCAGCAGAATCCTGTTCTATGTTGGGAGAATAATACTCCTGATGTATTTAAGACTGCATTTAAGACTGAGTTTGTGCCACCATACATTGACGGTAAAGCGTATAAATTCCCTATCAGAACAGCTTTGTGTTTTACAGGGGAGGACGCTTCTAAACTTTCGCTCTTTGATAACAGCAATATTGCCTTCTTCTACGAAAAGAGCAAGCCTGCTGCTAATCAAAGAATTATCACAAATATCAAATGGTCTTCTGATGAAAAATGTCTCAGAGTATTTATTCGTGAGTTGTTGCTGATTATCAAGGCTGACATTCTTCAGGAAAATGGTATTATTTCTAAGACAGGAGTGATTTGGTTTAGACCACTCAGCTTCAAAGAAACCGAGAGAGCTACCTTTGAAAAGATTTGGACCGAAGAAGCAAAATATATCCTTAATATTGAATCGACAAAAGAGCAGATTAAGTGCTATACTGAGTCTGAGGCGCCATATTACTACTTCAACGCTAAAGATGAATACAAGAGCGTTGAGTCTGTTGCAATCGTAGATATTGGAGGAGGATCTACTGATTTCGTATATTTCCAGAAAGGAGAGCCTAAAATTGCAAACTCTGTACACTTTGGTTGTGATGTTATGTGGGGCAACGCATTCGATAAATTCAAGAACTCAAAAAAGAATGGTATCTACAATAAATATAAGGATACAATCGGATTTGATACTGATTCATTGAAGAGTCTAAATTCTCACATGATTTCTAACAATGAGAGTACAACTCAGGATATCATCAACTTTTGGATTAGCAACAATGTTGAAACAAAGATTGCAGATAAACTGAGAAATGACTTTGCTTTTGCTTTCGCGTATCATTTTACAGCAACAGTATACTATCTGGCTTCTATGCTCAATGCTAAAAAGTTAAGCTATCCTAGAACTATAACATTCAGTGGCAATGGTAGCCGTTATATAGATCAGTATATTACTTCAAACGAGACTCTCCTTACCGAGATTACACACTTAGTAATGTCTAGAGTCTTTGGAAAAGAGATTAACGACATTCAGCTTGTACTTCCTGAAATACGCAAGGAAAGTACTTGCTATGGTGGATTATATCACAAGGAAGGCGCTCAGCAGCCTATATCTGTAGTGTATTATGGAGATGGTTCAGATTACGAATGTGAAGATGTGAATGAACTTGTAAGCAAATACAAAACTGATATCAAGACAAATGTTATCAGCCAGATTAAGGCTATGAATAATGTCTACAAAGAAGTACTCGGTCTATTAATTAGAAAAGGCGCTGTGAGCGGACAAATCGTAGCTGATAAAGTTCTCGAACTTGTGAATGATGGCATTGCTGATGTTCTGGATTCAAAGTTACAGACAGAAATTATTGATGTGTATTCTGGACAAGAACAATATAACGATACATTATTCTTTATCCCTGTAACAGATGCATTATTACAATTAACCAATTATAAGGCTTAATCATTGATGGAACAAATATATCTTTTCTTGGATAGTAATCCGTTGATTTCTATCATATTCTTTGCAGTTTTGCAGTTGTGGGTATTTATCCCAACACTGCGAAAGCTTAGTAAATTCAAAAACTTTTTCCCTAACTCTCAAAAATGGGAGGTAGAAAAAGGTGAGACAGGTTATTCAATAATGATTGGTAACTCATCTAATAAACTTAATGAGTTAGTCAACGAAATTAACGAATACTTGGCAAAGAATGAGGGTACAACTGATTTTGGAATTATCAAAGATAAAGTTCAGAATAGGCTTGAAGCTTTGTATGAGGATGCAACTTCAAAAGTATCATTTCCAACTTATTTGGGTTTGATGGGTACATTTTTTGGTGTTTGGATTGGCCTTCAAAGTTTTAAAATTGGCGTTGATAAAGCAGGTGTGTCAGATGAAATTGTATCTGCATTGATTGGTGGTATTATCGTATCAATGGTAACGAGCCTTATAGGCTTAGTCCTTATGATGTGGGGAAATGCGACTGCAGCAAATGTACTTAAAAAAGTTGAAGAGGATAAAAATAAATTTTTCGACTTTATTCAGGTCAAGTTGATGCCAGTGCTAGGTACTAGTATGGTCTCTGCACTTAATAAATTGCATAGAACTATAAACACTTTCGAACCAGCATTCAAGGGTGTTATTGGAGATTTTAAAGATGCTTTTAATGAATGTACTGAAACATTAAGAGATTCTTTTGGCGATAAAGTAAGACTTTTAACCGATGCTGTTGAGACTATGGGTGACAATATGTCTCTAATCAATGAAAATGTAAGAATGCAGGATCAGTTGCTTAAGACAATGAAGCAGAGAGAAACGTTGAAAACTTTGGATAGTTTCATTACTGCATCTGAAAAATTCGACTCAGTATCAACTTCAATTGCCAAGTTGTCTGACATAAAAGAACAAATAGCAGATTCTTCTATTAAACTTATTGATTCACAATCCAAATTCATTGAACAGATGAGTGTTCCTGAAAGAGTATTCGAAAAGATTAATACAATTCTTAATCGTATTGTTACATTTGAAGAATCTCTTAATGCGCTTGGAATAAGTATCGCTCAGACTCAATTGCTTGGTAATAGCCAAATGAATCTTATTCAAGAACAGATAACTGCTATTCAGAAGAAAACAGATCTTGCTGTATCATATCAAGAACTTGCAGATGATGAGTTAAAAGTCATATATGAGGCTCAAACAAAAGCGATCAAACAGTTGAACGAAAAATATTGTACAGCTATTGATAATCATGGAGATGACTTTGCATCAGCCATGAATGATTTTAAGTCTGCATACGAAGTTATTGTAAAGGAATGTATGTCTGCTGTAGAGGCAAAACGTGATGAATATATTGCTGAAATACGTAAATCAATAGACCTTGAGGCTCAAAATAAGTATTTATCTAATTTGGGAAAAATACCAGAGTTAATTGCGCTTCTTTCATCTATACAAGCTGATGTAAAGACACAGCCAGAAGTTTCTGAAAAAGTTTCAAAAGTATTGGGACAGCTTGACGGTGTAAAACAAGCATTAGATTCAATGAACAAAAAGATCGCTACGTCTTCTGAAAATATTAAACAACCAAATGATGTTTCAGAAAAACCGAGCATTTGGTCAATATTTGGCAGTAAGAAATAAGAATTATGAAGCAAAGAAATAAAGATTCATTTTGGACCACATATGTGGATATTATGACCACTTTATTTGCAATTATGGTGGTTCTCTTTGCTGTTTCTTATAGTAGGTTTAGAATCAAAGAAGAGGAGCTAAAAAAAATAGTAAAAAAGTATGAGGAGATTCAATCTATATACAAAGTTGTAGAAAATATTGACCCTACATACTTTGAGTTCAATCCTCAATTTGTTAAGCACATCTTCCGTATACAGGTAACATATCAAAAAGGCAAGTTTAGTCTTTATGAACTAGAGGAAGACAAAACCAATATCATAGTTGCAAACGAACTAAGAAAACAGATTGTTGATGCAGGAAAAGAAATTCAGAAGACAATAACCTCGTTACAAAACAACAAATCCATCAAGCAGGATATTAAATATCTTGTTGTAATCGAGGGACAAGCATCTGCTGATGGATACTACACAAATGAACATTACAATAATGATGTACTAAGTTACCAAAGAGCACTAGCATTACATAGATTTTGGAAAGAAGAGGCTGCTATAGATTTCTCGAATATGGATAAGTGTGAATTGGTAATCAGTGGTAGTGGAGAAGGTGGTGTGCCTAGATTTACAGAAGAGGACTATAAACAAAGTTCTGAATATGTCGTTGGCCAAGAAATAAAGAAGAGCGACTACGAAAAATTCAATCAGCGATTCTTGATACATATAGTTCCTATAATTGGTAATATCAAAATGAATGATTAAAAAATCTATATTGTACTTCATCCCTTGTATTCTTTCTCTTACTTTCGTATGCGGATGTATCAATTATACGAATACTGAAACAAAGGATTCTGTTCACACCTTAGTGATAGAGGAGATTCAAGAGAAGAAATCTATATCTGCATATGCAGACTATAGAAAGCCGACGAAGGACGTATCAAAGGAAAACAATGCTACACCGTCAATTGATACTCCAACCAAAATAAAGGAGAAAGAATATCCTACAATCTCGTATGCTGGATATGAGGTTATATATAATCCCAAATACAAAATTCCAAAATGGGTAAAATATGAACTCATGTCCACCGAAACAGACGGTCCATATTCAAGAAAAGGTCTTAATTTCTGTCAAGATCCATCTGCAAACCTTCCACAAGCTGACGACTATGATTATAAAAATTCAGGATGGTCGAAAGGTCACATGGCTCCCGCAGCTGATTTCAAATGGAGTCGTCAAGCAATGATTGAGACTTTCTACTATACAAACTGTTGTCCTCAGAATCAGTCACTGAACTCAGGTCAATGGAATACTCTCGAAAAGAAGGTTAGAGAGTGGGCTAATCGATATGGCTGTGTTACTGTAGTAACAGGTCCTCTTGTATGGAATAATGAATATGGGGCTATAGGAAATAATAAAGTTGTTGTTCCAGACGCATTCTTTAAAGCTATTTTTGCAGGAGGACAAACTATAGCATTTGTTATGTACAACCATAATAACAATGAGAATATGCAGAAGTGCGCGATGAGCGTAGATGACCTAGAGATTATTTCAGGGATTGATTTCTTTTCAGAACTTGATGATGACCTTGAAGCAGACATAGAATCCACATATAACTTGAAAAACTGGGGATTGTAATTTTACATTAAAACTCTGTATAAAAAAACAACGGGAACTTTATGGTATCAATTCGTAGAGTTTTCGTTATTGTATTACTGATAATCAGCAAAATACAAATCATATTTTGGTTCAAGCGTGGTACCAGTATCCCCTAGTGCAGTCTCTCCCCACACTTATAAAGATCAGTATCGGCAGCATGTTCAAAATGCACAGCGCATCCTGGTTGTGGAAGACCATGACGATCTACGCGAATATCTGTCTCATACTTTATCCGAAGCTTATCAAGTGGAAACATGTACCAATGGAAAAGAAGCCTTAAAAATCATCCCCGAATTTAAGCCTGATTTAGTATTATCGGACATTATGATGCCCGAAATGCGGGGGGACGAATTGTGTTCTGCTATCAAGAATAATATACTGACGTCTCATATCCCTGTAATTCTGCTAACAGCATTAAATGACGAAAAGAATATCGTTGAAGGGTTGGAAACAGGTGCGGACAAATACCTGATAAAACCTTTTAACATAGGAATACTAAAAGCATCCATAGCCAATATACTGACTAACCGTGCACTACTTCGTAGCAAATATGCAGAAATGGAACTACACAATGACAGCATTTCCATAAATTATAGCAACACATTGGATCAACAGTTCCTGGAAGCAGTAAAAGAAACAATAACTGAAAATCTAGACAATTCAGGTTTCAACGTGGAGTCACTCTGTACTTCACAAAATATGAGCCGTTCCAGTTTCTACAATAAACTAAAAGCATTGACAGACCAAGCTCCGGCAGACTATATCCGCCTGATCCGGCTGAAACGGGCAGCGCAATTACTATCCGAAGGACAGTATAATATATCCGAAATATCAGATATGACCGGGTTTAATGATGTAAAATATTTCCGCGAGGTATTCAAAAAATACTATAAAATAAGTCCTAGCGGATATAGCAAGGGAGAAATGAAGGAAGAACCGACTAAACCATAAGATTCCTAAAGAAACTTATTTTGAACAAAATTTATCATTAACGCATTAACAGATAAAAGAGAAAATGAGTACTTTCGGGGCATTCATCCGTAGAATAAACTGACTTATGATAGGAAAAATTAAAATGATGGCAATCATCACGTTTTACGTAGCTGTATTACTTGTTATTGCAGTGTATTTGCAAGACGGAAGCGGAACATTCTCCCATTTTTTCGAAAATGCAAATCTATACATACGTAATTTGCGTAATGTACATGCTCCGGCTTTCCATCAAACTTATGACAATTATCTGCAACTTTTTCCACTCATACTTCTATTCGGACTGAAATTGGGAGGAATAAGAGGTAATTTCGGATGGAAACGGCTGTTCACTTTCATAGTCTTGTCAGTCGTACTGACGCAGCTGGTAGTAAATGGATTAAAACTCACCACAGGGGTGCTTCGCCCGGATGCCACAAATTATTTCTCTTTTCCTTCCGGACATACGGCAGCAGCGTTTATGGCAGCTACCCTATTGTATAAGGAATATGGATTCAAAGGATATTGGGTAGGATTAGTAGCATACGCAGCAGCTATAGTTACAGGGTTTACCCGCATTCTGAATAACCGTCACTGGCTGTTTGATGTCATCATTGGTGCGGCCTTGGGAATATTGCTTACTGATTTGGCTTTCCGCCTGGTACAACTCATATTCAAAGACCGGGGACTTATACAACATAAATAAATACTATAAACTTAATAACACAACAAACTTGGCACTTATGAAAAAACAAATGATCTTATTGGGAATGTTAATGGCATTTTGTATGGCAGAGGCCAAAGTAACACTGCCTGCATTATTCACAGACAATATGGTATTACAACAAAAATCGAATGTCATTTTTCATGGCCATTCATCTACAAAAAAAGAAGTGATAATAAAAACGGGATGGAATAAGCATCCCTATACGACATCACCTGACAAAGAAGGAAATTGGAAAATAGAAGTTCCTACCCCATCTGCCGGAGGTCCTTATGAAATTATCATTTCGGACGGGGATGAGCACATACTGCAAAATATTCTGATTGGCGAAATATGGTTGTATACAGGAGAATGTGAAACAGAAACTCCCATAGATATACCCTCCCAACCTTATATCCGTCTGTTTCAGACAAAAAAAGAAATCTCTTTAGTTCCCAAGAAAGATTTGCATGCTACACAAGAAGGTTGGAAAGAATGTACATCTGAAACCATAACCGGACTCCCTGCAATCGGATATTTTTTTGCCAGTCAGTTACAAAAAAACCTGAAAGTACCCATAGGTATAATAAGTTGTACCTGGAAAGATACTCCTGCAGAAGCATGGGCCAGTTATGATGCGTTAGAAAACCTGCCAAGTTACAACAAAGAAACTGAAATGCTTGAATCCTTGGGGTTCAATCCTGAAAAAATAGAAGCAGAATATGCCCGTCAAAGAGAAGAGTGGTATCAAGCTCTTTACGAACACGATATGGGATGGTGCGATGACCACCAAGTATGGGCGGAACCTGATTATTCGGATGAAAACTGGAAAACAATGGAACTTCCGGGATACTGGGAAGATAAGGGAATGAAAGACTTCGATGGAGTAGTGTGGTTCAGAAAAACGATAGATATTCCACGTAACTGGGCTAGAAAAAATGTCACAATAAATTTAGGGAACATTGCCGATGAAAGCATCGTATATTATAACGGGACTGAAATAGGACGAAACACGAAAGCCGATGCGTCCCGCTATTACACAATTCCCTATAAGCTGGTAAAACGCGGAAAAGCTGTACTGACCATACGTGTGACCAATTACAAAAGCAAAGGAGGAATATATGGCCGTCCAGAAGACATGAAGCTGAGTGTAAAAGGCAAAGATCCTATCTCATTGGCAGGAGAATGGAAATACCTATCCGGTCTCTCATTAAGTGGAATCCCCCCTGTACCCATTTCACCAGAAAGTAACCCTAAGTATCCTACAGGATTATTCAATGCAATGATACATCCGCTTACCTCTTTCCCCCTTCAAGGTGTTATATGGTATCAAGGAAAGAGTAATTTGGAAAGTAGCGATGAATATGCAGACTTATTCATGTCATTGATAGCCGACTGGCGCGATAAATGGCAAAAACCACAAATGCCTTTCTACTTTGTGCAACTGCCCAATCATGAGAAAAAAGAAGAAGCACAAGATGATTCAGACTGGGCGGCCATGCGTGAAGCACAAGCACAGGCTTTACACTTGAATCATACAGGCATGGTGATAACCACCGATATTGGGAAAGAAAAAAGCAATACCTTCCAAAGTACTCTGGAAACAGGTCTTCGCCTATCACAGTTAGCTTTAAAGCAAACTTACGGAAAAAGAAAAATGCCTCAATATCCGGTTTATAAAGGCTACAGCATCGAAGGAAATACCCTTCGCATCCATTTTGAAAACTTAGGAAAAGGATTCTTGCATCCCGACCCAGTACGCGGATTTATAATCGCAGGTACAGATCGGATTTTTTATCCGGCAACAGTAACTGTAAAAAAGAAAGAAATAATTGTACAATCACCCGATGTACCTCATCCTGTAGCCGTAAGATACAATTGGGCCAACCATACTGATGGTACCTTATTCGGAGCATCAGGCCTGCCTGTAGCTCCATTCCGAACAGATAATTGGTAATTATTGCAAGCTATATGAATAGCCACTTAGATAATTCCTGTATATTTGCACTATTTTAAAATAAACAAAGAAAAACAATGGGAATGGTAATAGGTATAGACGTAGGCGGAAGCACCACCAAGATAATAGGTGTGGATAAAGAAGGCATAAAACATCCTATGATTGTAAAAGCCGAAGATCCTATCACTTCGTTATTCGGTGCTTTCGGCAAATACATATATGATAATGGAATCAGCTTAAACGACATTGATAAAGTCATGTTGACAGGAGTGGGAAGTGCTTACGTAAACCAACCCTTATATGGACTCTCTACTGATCATACGGATGAGTTTCTAGCAAACGGTCTTGGAGCTCACTATGACTCCCAATTGCAAGACCTTATTGTAGTAAGCATGGGTACCGGCACCTCTTTTGTAAAAGTGGAAGGAGGTAAAAACATATCTCACATAGGTGGTATAGGTATTGGCGGAGGAACCATTCAAGGACTATCTCGCCTGTTGTTAAAAACACAGAATATTCATCAAGTGGTAAAGATGGCAGAAAAAGGTGTAATAGAAAATATTGATCTGCAAATCAAGGATATTTGCAATACCCCTCTACCTGGACTGCCTCTGGATGCCACCGCTTCCACATTTGGCAAAGCAAGTTCAAACGCCTCTATGGAAGATGTAGCAGCGGGAATCATTCATATGGTATTACAATCAATAGGACAATCTGTCATATTAGCAGCACTGAATAGCCACATTAAAGATTTTGTCCTAATAGGTAATTTGACCAAAATGCCACAATGCAAAGAAATATTCCCAGTTATGGAAGAAATGTACCAATGCCATTTTTGGATACCTGAATATGCAGAGTATCGCACGGCATTGGGAGCAGCACTAGCTTATACACATAAATAAGAAAGAGAACCGTACTGTTCCTAACTCCTTTCTATTATTATGCTTAGCATAGCAGCAAGATTTTTCAGGGATATTCAGTAAATGTCTCTAAAAAATAAGATGGCATATGAAGATGATAGGGC
>OATH01000248.1_pt1 | contig 48057 bp, 37 predicted proteins | sample 1494971 | NCBI WGS metagenome assembly OATH01 (sample SAMEA2579949, study PRJEB22360) | human gut metagenome
GGAAAGGACGGGGTGTGGGGGGGGCCGTGACGGCCGGGGGGAGCCGGTCACGGCTCGACCGTTCACGGGTCGTGTAGTCCAGGAGGGCGCGACGGATCCGTTCCTCGTCATTCCTTGCGGCGGCCAGATACTCCGGCTTGTGGTCCATGGCATAGTTGCCGCGCAGGCCTTCCAAACCGGCGCGCCACTTGTCGACCTGGTCGGACAATGCCTTGTCATCCCGATCATCCTCGTCATCGACGCGGGTGGGTGTCATCAGATCGCATACCGCGTCCAATCCCTCGGACGCGTTCGTGAACCGCCAGGACGGTCCGAAGCCGGGCTCTCCGGCCCAACCGCCGTCGCGTTCGAACCAATGCCTGTACTCGTCGCATCGCGCCTGTTCGCGTTTGCGGTCGTCCGCCGTGGACAGGTGGTGCTTGTGGTCCGCGCTGGACGTGTCGGCCGAGGACAGGTATCCCTTGACGCGTTCCAACGACGAGTGGATCAATGATTGCAATGTCGGCGCGTACAGGCCGCCGTTCGGGCTCGCGACGATCATGTCCATGTAGCATTTGAGCGAGTAGACCTCCTGGACCACGTCGTCGTGGCGGATCCAACAGGATGGCAGGGTGCGCGCCCAATCCGTGTAATGCGTGGTGAGGAACCGGCCCATGCGTATGGTGTGCAGCATCATCAGATCGATGTCCATGCGCGTGGGGGAGCCGGTCAGGTCCAACGGGCGGGCCTCGACCATGGTGGCGAGGGAGTTCTGCGGGAGTTTGGCCCACAGGCCGGGACCATGCTCCGGCTCGTTGAGCGGGGCCATGGTGATCTGCGTGAGAAGCTGGTCCAGGTTGCGCGCCATGGAGGACGGCAGGTCCTTGCCGGTCAGCTCCTTGTATTTGCCGTTCACGGCGGCGGTCAACTGTTCGTACGCGTGCTCGCATTGCTCCCTGACGGACAGTTCGCCACGCTGCCTGTTCACCATGTCGTCGAACATGGTCCTGACTTCCTCCTGGAAGTCGCGTTCCATGTCGTCGGTCCAGAACGACGGCCGTTCCAAACCGTCCGTCACGCCACCCGGGGTGGACGGCCCATACTCCGGCTCGTCCCGTCCCGTGGCGTCGTCCATGATCGCATCCGGTTCCCCGGGCTTGTCGGCCTCGTCCGGCGGGGTGGATTCCGTCGGCGTGGACGCGGGGGAGACCATCTCGTCGAAGAACTTGTCCACGGCGTCGTCGCTCATGCGGTCGCTCCTTCCGTCTCATGCCATGCCTGGCCCGCGGAGGGACGCAGGTCCTCCAATCCCTCGCGCCACCATGCGCGGCACATGTACATGATCATGTGCACGAGGGCGGGCGCCTGGCCCAATGGTTCCACGAGCGCGTAGCCGACGGGCAGGAGGCTCAGTTCCTGTTGGGTGACGGATTCCTCACGTTCGTGGCGAGTGCTCAATCCACCCAACGGTCCCTGTCCCGGATTCCAGGAGGATTCGCGGCGGGTATGGTGGTGCGTGCCGATCTGACTGATCCACCATTTCAACGTCTCGTCGTCGGACACGCCCTTGAGCATGATCCGATGGCAGTTCTCCCACACGGTCTGTTCCACGGCCTTGCCGTACCCGTCCTTCTCGTCGGCCATCTGCTGGCGGGACTGTTCCACGATGATCAGCTGGTAGCCGTTGCCGCCGCCCTGGGTGATGGCGTTGCGCAGGCCGGGCCATTTCTCGATGTTCGACAGTTCGTCGAGCACGAACCGTGCAGGGGGCTCGATCTTGCCGCGCGAGCCGGAGGCCTTGTCGAACGCGAGGTCCTGGCACGCCTCCTGGAACGTGTCGAGCAGCAGGCTCACGAAGATGCCCGCGTTGCCGGCCACTCCGCCGTCACGGCGTGGCTTGGACAGCACGTACACGGTGTCGCCGCGCAGCACCATGCGTTTCGGGTCGATCAGTCGCGGGTCGGATGGACTCAGGTTCATGCGGGCCCTCACGTTCGGGTCGGCGAGGATGCTGAACGCGTTCTTCACGCCGAACCACTCGCTGCCTTTCTGACGGGGATCGACGTGCGGCAGGGCGTTCAACGTCGCGGCCCAACGGTCCATCTCGCGTTCGTTCGTGTACTTGCGTATCAGGTCGGCGGCCTCCTGCGCGTTCTCCGGGGACAGGCTCCACTTGTAGCAGTCGTTGATGGTGCGGTCCGCGATGGCCGCCGCGTACAGCATGGCCTGCACGTACATGGCCGCGCTCACGCCCCACTCCTGGTTGTTCGATCCGGAGCCCATGCCGCCGATCGCGACCATGGTCTGCGCGCGGCGCATCGCGACGGCCGGATCGTCGCAACCCTGCAAAGGCGTCCAGTTCATGTTGTGCCGCGTATCCGGATCGTTCTCCGCGACGCCTTCCGGGTCGAAGATGTGCGTGGTGCCCGCGCCACGGCCACCATACGACGCGCCGGTCACCCGATCCTTCACGCCGCATTCACGCAGGTAACGCGTCGTTTTGATGATGTCCCCTCGCGTGGAGGTCGCGAGCACGAAACCCGGCGCCTCGACCACGGCGGGGATGACGACGCTGACGGTCTTGCCGGAACGGGTAGGACCCAATACGTAGATGTGCCGTTCGGAACCCAGCCACACCTCCATGTTCCACGAATCGCCCACATACCATGCGGCATGCCAGGGTCGGGGGCGGATGGCGTGTGGTTTCCGGTCGCGGAAGTCGGCCAGCATGCGCGGCAGGACGGACGGGACCACGTCACGGTTGATGGCGCGCGGCCCATAGTCCGCGGCGAGCTGACGCCACGTGGCCACGCCGGGACGCGTGGACAGCCAGTCCGCCGCGCGTTCGGCGGAATCCCGGTACGCGTCCCAGAAGATCCACAAGGCCATGACAACCATGAACGCGACCGCGAACACGGGCAGCGTCAACAGCGTCCATGCGAGCATGTTGCCTTGGACGGCGAGGAACAAGACCATCGAGAGGATCAACGCGAACACGCACACCATCGCGCCGACACGCGCCACGAGATGGCTTTCCTCGTCCGAGAGACGTTCCAGCAGGTCCGTGTGCCGGCTCAGCCATACGCCCGGCTTCGATGATTCGAACCGTTTCCACGCGTCCATGACCTTGCGGCGGTTGTCCGAGTTCAATTCCTCACGGTCGTAGCCGCGGCGTGCCGTGATCCGATGTCCCGTCATGACGCCAATCCCTTCCGGTTGTCCTCCGCATCATTGGACCAGCCTTGCTGGGAGAAGTCGTCTTCCTCATCTTGGCCAGACGAACGGAGGAACAAATCGAACAGCTTCAACGCGAAGGAGAGCAGGTTCAGCACGAGGGCGATGAACAGCACGGCCACCGTCAGCCGCTGGCCGGCGTCAGCACACATAAAATCGCTTATAAGATCCATGGAAAACCTCCAGAATAGGGAAAGGGAATGAAAGAGAATGGTCCAAAAAAGACGGAAACCCCCGAAGAAAAGGAACTCCACCGAGGAAAGGGAACCCTCCGACGGATCCAAAGCGACGAATCACGCCGATACGGCGAAGAGCATCGGCGGAAGCCCGAGGACGGAGTGGATGAAACGGTGGAAATGCGCGACGGAGGTGATAGGCCTGTTTGCGAACGTGGCTACAATCGTCGCCATAGTGCTGACGGGCTATCAGATCGTCGTTGGCAACTGGCAGTTTGACCGGTCCGGCCCAGACTATACATGGTTCATGCTCGACAGGATGGAACCCAATGTGAGAATCAAGGCGGATGTCATGTCCACTCAGTCCACATTCGCGATGGTTCTGGCCAACAGCGGTAGGACGGAGGACACCGTCATTTCCCTGAGCAGGGATACGAAACATGCTGAAAGCATGAGAATATGTATGCCGGAATTCGACAGGAAAGGAGGATACAAGGCTGGTTCCGCGGTCCTCAACGATAAGGGAAGCTTCGGTCTTGCTCCAGGTGAGTCGAAACTCCTGTTCGCGGTCGCCCCGCGAACCAGCGTGATCCTGACCGGCCAAACGGACAAGGGCGAGGAATACCGGAGCGAAAGTTTCGAAGTCACCGGCAATCTGACGGTGTACAGCGCTTCTGGAAAAACATGGCCCGCGAAAGAACTGCATCCCGATCAAAGGGTAATCCGCCATTATGAGGACCTTTCGGGGTTCAGACAAGCGAAAAAAGACTGCATGAGCCTTGTGAACAAAGACATGGGAGTGAAATAGGATCCGATACTTCATGGCGATTCTCCTATGACGCCCTGCGCAGGCTTGACGTGTCGAACACGCGCGCCCACATGGGTCCGGCGATGGGAAGGATCATGCGTGGATGCTCGTGTCCGATACGCCAGATGCCATAGCCTTGCGCCAAACGTGGTATCTGGTCGAGTTCGTCCTCGCTCAAGTCGGGGATGAGACGGTTCAGCAGGGGGATGTTCTCGCCACCCTGCCGGTAGATGATCTTCGTCTCCATCAGATTCATCAACTGTTCGACCTTGCCGCGCAGGCCACTGCCGGCCGTGAACACCTGGGTCATGTCCGCGACGCCGTGCACGATCAGCCAGGTCGCGCAACCCCAATGGCCCGCGGAACGCTGCCGGGTCTGCAACGAGTCGACCAATTGCGGGTTGCTCAGCAGGTCCCACGCCTCCTCGCACACGATGATGCGACGCAGTCCGTCACGCGCCTGCAGCAGGCGGTCGATCCACGAGCTGACCGCCGCGGTGTACACGCGTTTCAACGTGGGATCCTGGAACACGGGACCGGACGTGTCGAACACGATGATCGGCGCGGCCGGATCCAACGTGATGGTCGACTCCTTGTCGAACATGCCGCTCATGGTTCCGCCCTCGACCATGGGGGAGAACACGCGGGCCGCCTCGCTGGCCTTCTCACGCGCCAGATCACGGTAATGCTCGAAGCCGTGGATATGCGAGTATATGGAATCCACCCAATCCCAGTCGGACAGTCGTTTGACCGCGGCCTGCAACGTCATCGGACCGATACCGTACGAGGCGATGAGCTGGTCGATCAGGGACAGCATGTCCTTGTCCAACGGGAATGGACGGTCCGGTTCCCTCACCGCCTCCGCCAACGCCATCATGGCGCTTTTCCTGCCGGCCAGGACCTCCTGGCGCAACGCGCGCTTGTCCTCCTCGGATTTGAGGTGGGACATGTCGGGCATGGCGAACGGGTTCAGATAGTTGCCTTTGCCGGGGGAGACGACCTGCCCGCCGGGAATGGCCCGCGCGATGGCCTTCCATTCGCCCTGCCGGTCCGATTGGACGATGATGTTGCGTCCGAACCCGATCTCGCGCACGGCGATCGTCTTCGCGCAATAGCTTTTGCCCTGGCCGCGCAGGCCGCTGAAGAACAGGTCGGGACTGGTGGTCATGTGCGCGTCGTACGTACCCCAGCAGTCGAATTGGAACAGTTCGCGGGAAAGCGCGTCGATGCCGATCGGCGGTCCGGGGATCAGCTGCGCGCCGGAACCGGCCACGAAAGTGGTGAGCACTCCCGCCCGTCCCGTGCTGGTCTGATGCCATGGGATCAAGGGACGTTCGTTGAAATCGCGGGTGATCATGTCCAACGGGCTCGCGGAACCCAACGGGAGCATGCCTTCCTCGTCACGCTGCCGCGCCTTGTACAGGCTCTTCGTCTGGCTGACCTGCTTCGACACCATCGAATACAGGCGTCCGCGAGCCGATTCGACCGCGCCGCGGTCGGAACGCGAATACCGGTGTTCCGGCACACGCACCGACCGGCCGGCGCCGTCACGCACGCGCATGAGCCAGTCAAGTTCGGGAATGGACAGTCTGGTCGGCGCGGGAACGAAACCCACCACGCCGACGCCACGCCGCGCGGGACGGCCGAGCCTGTGCCCATCGTCCTCCAACATCGGCACGAACGGATCGGCCCCATCGCCGTCCGGTTCCATGCCATCCGCTTCCGAACCGTCGTATTCGTCTTCATCGTCGACGGACATTCCCACCTCTTTTGAAAAGACGGAAGATGGGCGGGAGGAATCCCGTGGATACGGAACCATCCCACCCATCATGGATGTGAGCCGGTCCGACGTCACACGTTGTATCCGGCATGGGCCATCAGCACGCCCGCCACGACCATCAGCACGAAGCAGACGACGGCGAGCACGATGAACAGGACGGCCTTGCCTTGACGGGTCTTACGGCTCATGGCGAGAACCTTTTCCTTGGTCTTACGGCCAACGAAGGTGCTTTTCTGTTTGACGGCCATGTACACGAACGCCTCATACAGGCATGAGGCGGCGACGACCATCAGGACCAGGATGCAAAGGGTTGCAGCCATATGGATTCCTCCCTAGTTAGGACATGTCCCGGAATCGGCCGGCCATGCGACCGTACGGTTCCGCACAATCCACATGACACGCGGACGATATCAGACAGGGGGATTCGCAGAACCCTTGCCATTGGACACTCCACCGGCATGGTGGAGCTCTTCCATACGCCGGTCGGCCCGCGCCGACACGACGCACATGCTCCAAACCGTCAGCAGGCCAAAAGCCAGAAAAACGGCGATGATGATGATCACGCCCACCGTTTCCTCATCGCACAGGATCGTCGTTTTTCCTATGCCGTTCTTTCCACACGCACCCCGTCCGATACCATCATGGGGGTTCACGAGTGGGAGTGCGAGAGACCGATGGGGAAGGATGCCGGAAGCTTCCGTCCGCCGAATACGTGGAATACCCCTAGGACAGGCTGATGTCGGGGCCGGATGGTCCGGTGGCGTCTGGAATATTGGACGGGTCCGGCGGTTGGAGTCCTGGGGTCGGGTCGTCCAATCCATGGGCGGGATGCAAACCGATCATGTGGCGGGTGGCGGTGGTGTTCCTTTGACGTCTGATGATCGGGAGCCGGCCACGCAGCAGGCCCGTGATCCGGTCGATGAGCATGGGGGAGAGGCGCTGGTTGGTGGAAAGCTGTTCGTGGACGATGTCGGGCACGTCGTCCAAAACACCGAGGTCGTACCTGTCCCAATCGTCGATGAGGGACAATTGCCAGTACGCGTTGTCCTCCTCTCCCCATTGGTCGGTCCAGAACGGTTTCGTCCGGTAGTCCCCGTTGTCCATGGCGTCGGGGTCCATGCCGTTCCACAGGCTCGCTCCGCTGTCGTAGATCGGGGCGGGACGGATGGCGAAGGATTCCACGTCCCTGATCAGACCGAAATTGTTGTAATGCCGGTCCGTGTTGCGTAGCAGGAAGTCGAGGAACAGGAAATCATCCGTGGCGTGCATGATCGTGTCACGGTCGACGCCGAGCCGTTGGCAGGCCTCCACCCAGATGTCGCGCCGTTCCCGGTATCCTCCCTTCCGGAAGATCCGCATGATCTGTCCGGCGGGAATGAGCTCCTCCGTATCCGAAAGCATTTCGTCGCATGCCGACACCCTGGCCCCGTTGATCTTGCCCACACGGTATTCGACATGGTCGATGCCAAGCAGGCGGGCCGTTTTCCACGCTATCCGCTCGTTGTCGGGCTCCTGGCCGGACCGTCCCGCCTTGATGAGGGTCCTGACGCCGTCGTCACGGATGATCCACCGTTTGGGCAGGTCTCCGGCGCTGGTCACGTCCGGCGTGTTCACGTCGCCGATACGGGATGAGTCGCCGGTGAACAACGCCTTGCCGAGCCGTTCGTCGAAATCGTTGTGGAAGAAGTTGAGGTCCTCCCAACGCAGCGTGTCCATGCCGGCGGGACGGATCCAGTACTGGTCGGACAGGCTCAATCCCATGGAACGGTCGAGCAGTTCTTTTCCGGAGGGGATGCCCGTGGCCATGAGCAGCGTGCGCAGGCCGTCCCTTGTGGCGGGGATTCCCCGGGACCGCCACCATGCGGTCACCGAATCACTGTCGGGTCGGGGCTGTCCGTCCACATACATGCCGACCGGTACACGGCTCGGATCGAACACGTCACCCACTTCGAGGATGAAACCCGCGTTCGACGAGTACGCGAATTCCAGTACCGGATGGTTCCGGCACATCAGGACACGGTTCATTTCAAATAGCATCGGACCCCGCGATGTGTGATAGATGGATTCATTGCTTCCCGTTTCCCATGGTAGCAACGTGGATGTCCTTCGTTCATGTGGACGTTCCAGGGGAAACGGACGGCCGGAAAGGGTGCGGGCGATGCGCCTCAGCATGTCACACCGCCCTTCCGGTTGATGCTACCGGCTTCGGCGCGTGCGCCGCCGCGCGAATGGGATGAGGATGAGGCCGAAGAGGCAGCCCCCCCCCGATGGTTTTCAGCAGGTAATGTTCGTTCATTGTTCCTCCCGTCTCCGGCATTGTCGTCATGGCATCCGTCCATTGCGCGTACAGGACGACGACCGCGTCCCGCGTGGCCGGTGTCGGCGGGCCGGCTGATATCCGTGTCCGTGTGGGTATGGCGGATTTCTTCCATACGCCGGTCGGCGCGTTCCGCGACGACGCACATGCTCCATGCCATCAGCAGGCCGAGGAGCCAGAAGACGGCGATGATGATTACGCCCATCGTGTTCCCTCCTTGCATCGGGGATTCTCGTTCCCTGTGCCGTTCTTTCCACACGCACCCCGTCCGATACCGTTACGGGGGTGATTGTGAGGGCATGTGGCGTGTGGGGACGTTTCTTTTTTCGTTTCCGAACGTCGTTGGACGGGAGGCATAAGGACCGCAAGATATGGGGATACGAGAGGGCGAAGGGAGGAAAAAACGGCCGGAACAGGTTCGGGAAACCCTTATATGGGTTTCCGTCGTCCTGTTCCGGCCGTCTGTAGGATGGTATCGGATGTTCGGTTATGTTCGGGATGCGGTCTCGTTGGCTTGATCATGCTGGAAGCCGTCAAGACCTGCGAAGAGGGTCAGACCAGGCCGATGCCTGGATCGTCCGGCCGTGCATCGTCCGGAACATCGGCCGGATCCGGCGGCTGGACATCCTGGCCCGGAGCATCCATGGCGATGGAGCCGTCCGTGGTTTTCGGATCATGACGGAGCCGTTCGACAAGGTCGATGAACGTGCGTTCCTCCTGTTCCACGCAGTCGAACAGGATGGAGCAGAACGGTTCGGGATCACCGTCGACCTGCCAGGATTCGAGACCCCGGGCGTAAACACGTCCGGCGTCATGCTTGATCGCCACGGGACGGTATCCGTTCTCCAACAGCATGAGGTTGAGCAGTTGCCGGCCGGTCCTGCCGTTGCCGTCCATGAATGGATGGATGTTTTCGAACATCGTATGGAACGCCGCGGCCTTGAGCAACGGGTGCGCGTCGCTTCCGTTCAGCCCGTCGATCAGGGCTTGCAGGTCGTCATGGATCTCCAACGGGTCGGCGGTCTTGACGCGGGTCGCGGTGATTCTCGCCAGATATCCGTAAGGACGGAACGTGCCGCGTGCGAACGGCTGCAGGTCCAATGCGGTCACCTCGTGGATCCTTTGGATCAGTTCCGGGTCGAGTTCACGTCTTTCGGAGGCGTATTCGCGGACGTAGGCCATGCCGTCGGCGACGCCGCGCGCCGCGAACACGAAACGTGCCGGGGAATCCGAGGGCACGAATTCGCCTTCCAATACGAGGGATGTGTCCTGAAGAGTCAGGGTCGATCCTTCGATGGCGTTTGAATTGTAGGTGTATCTCACGAGCCAGTCGCGGTCGTAATCGGATAATGCCATGGTTTCGACGCCATCCAACGGTTCCAGTGAGAGGGCGTGGGCGCGCAGGGTGTCGATGAGGTCCAGTCGGGTGGTGATTTCCGGAATCCGTTCAAGTTTGGCGAGGATGCCGGGCATGTCGTCGATATGTTGACGCAGTTGCGTGTTGGGCATGGTTTCTCCTTCTTTGGCTTATTTTACCGAACCGTGGTGGATCTGGGTCCTGAGAGAGAAACGGCCGGAACAGGGTCGGGAAACCGTCATGTGGGTTTCCGTCGTCCTGTTCCGGCCGCCTGTTTGTTTGGAGGGGGGAATTGGGTCAGCGCATGCCGTGGCGTGCGGTCACGTCCATGCGGCGGCGTTTCAGGTCGAGCGTGGCGGCGCCCATGCCGGCGAACGCGACGACGGCGAGGATGATGCCGTTCGTGTCCGCGCCGGTGGATGCCATGACCTTGTCGGCCTTGGCGGCCGCTTCGACCGTGGCCTGCTGGGCGGCGTTCAGACTGGTCTGGCCGGCATTGTCGTCATGCTTCGGGTTGGCGGCCTGCTGGGCCGTCTTGAGCGCTGCCTTCGCGGTCTCGTAGTCGCTCTTGGCCTGGGCTTCGACCGTCTGGGCCTGCTTGAGGTCGGCCTGCGCCTTGGCGAGGATCGTCTTGGCCTGGTCGAGCGCGTCCTGTGCTTCCTTGACCTTGGCCTGCGCGGTCTTGACGGCTTCCGTGTCCTTCGCGTCGCTCTTGGCCTTGGCGAGGCGTGCCTGCGCGTCGGTCAACGCCTGCTGCGCGTTCCTGACCGCGGTTTCGGCGTCCGTTTCGGCCTGCTTGGCCTTGTCGGCCTCGTTCCTGGCGGCGTCGTATGCCTGGGTCTTCGCGTCCAGGTCGGCCTGCGCGGCGGCGAGGGCCTGGGTCCTGGCCGCGAGGTCCGTCTTGGCGTTTTCGAGGTCCTTGACCTGTTGGGCGGCCTTGTCGCTTTCCTTCTTGGCCTGCTCGTACGCGGTCTGGGCTTGGGCGAGTTCGTCCTGCGCGGTCTGCTTGGCCTGCTGGGCCTGGTCGGCTTCGCTCTTGGCCTGGTCGTATGCGGTCTGGGCCTTGGCGAGGGCGTTCTTCGCGTCGGTCAGCACGTCGAGACGCGTGTCGGCGGCGGTCTTGTCCTGTTCGGCCTGCTTGACGTCCGTGTTGGCCTTGTCGAGCGCGGCCTGGGCTTGGGTGAGACGCGTCTGCGCCTGCTCGTCGGCGGATTTCGCCTGGTCGTACGCGGTCTGCTTGGTCTGGCGGTCGGTTTCGGCGGTGGTGAGGCTGGCCTGCGCCTGCTCGTCGGCGGATTTCGCCTGCTCGTACGCGGTCTGCGTTTCTGCGGCCTTGCGGGTCGCGTCGGCGAGCAGCTGCGTGGTGCGTGCGGATTCGTCTTGCGTGTCCTGCAGGTAGGAGGTGGCCTTGTCGAGCGTGAGGACGGCGGACGCGTGGGCCGTGTTGGCCTTGTCGAGCGCGGTCTTGGCGGCCTCGACCTGCTTCAACGCGTCCTCGTACGTGGATTGCGCGGATTTGATCTGGTTGACGTACGCTTCGACCTTCGCGCGGTACACGCTGGCATCGAACGTGGTGTCGTTCGCGTTGTAGGAGTTCCAGTCGTTATAGAACTCCTGGGAGGATGCGCCGTATCCGTAATCGCCGGTGTCGTAGCCGCTGTAGGCCATGCCGGTGACGCTGTATTCCGGGTCGATGATGTTGAGGTAGTGGCCGACCTTGTAGTACAGGTCCGGATACTTCGAGAACACGTCGTACGGGGACAGGTCCGCGAGGTCCGGATAGTCGCCGGACTTGAGGGCGGCGTCGTAGATCGCTTTCTCGTTCGTGTACCAGCCGATGTACGGGTCCCAGTCCGAAGTTCCCCATGCGAGGTTCTCGCCGACGTTGTCGTACTGGTAGTTGTGGTTGTGGTGTTCCTCACCGGGCTGTGCGGCGTAGTTGGCCTGGACCATGGCCATGGCCAAAGCGGTCTCGGACACCTTCAACGGTTCCAGGCCGTTCTCCTCGCGCAGCCTGTTGCACTCGTCGATCATGTCGAGGGCCTTGAGCAGGTTGTCGAGGCTGGTCGCGTCGTCCTTCGCGCCGATGTGCGTGTATTCCAGGTACTGGGACACGCTGTCGTCGGTCAGATACTTGTACGCCTGTTCGGCCTTGTTGGTCTTGAACCATCCGGCCGCGCCCTCGGCCTGCGCCTTCGCGGCCTCGTCCGCGGCCTGCTTCGCGGCGTCCGCGGCGGCCTGCGCCTTGTCGTACGCGTCCTTCGCGGCCGCATACTCGTCCTTGGTCCTGTCGGCCTGCGCCTGCGCGTCCTTCACGGCCTGTTCGGCCTTGTCGAGCGCGGCCTGCGCCTTGTCGTTGGCGGCCTGGGCGTCCTTCACGGCCTTCGCGTCCGTGTTCTTCGCGTCGGCGGCCTTGTCCAGGGCGGCGGAGGTCTTGTCGGCCTTCTCCTGGGCGGCGTCCTTCATGTCGTTCGCCTTGTCGAGCGCGGCCTTCGCCTGGTCGGCCTGGGTGCGGGTCTTGTCGGCCTCGGATTTCGCGGTGGCCTCGGCGACGGTGGCCTGGGCCTGCGCGGTCTTAGCGTCCTTCACGGCCTGGTCGGCCTGCTTGGCCTTGTCCTGCGCCTCCTGGATCTTGGCGGGATCGTTCGCGTCGCCCGCGATGCGGGTGGCCTCGTCGAGCAGGCTCTTCGCCTGGTCGGCCTTCTGCTGGGCCTGCTGCGCGGCGTCGGATGCCTGGTCGGCCTTCGTCTGGGCTTTGCCGAGCGCGTCCTGCTTCGCGGCGGTGGTCTGGTCGAGCTTGGTCTTGTCGGTCGAGCCGACCTTCCGCTGCGCGTCCTTCACGGCCTGTTCGGCCTGTTCCTTGGCCTTGGCGGCGTCGTCACGGATGGACTGGCTGTCGTTCATGGCCTTCTTGATGGTCTCGGCGTCCTTCGCGCTCTGGTCGGCCTTGTCCTTCGCGGCGGCGAGGCTGTCGTGGGCCTTGCCGAGGCTGGTCTGGGCCTGGTTGACGCCCGTCTGGGCGGCGGCCACGTTCGGATCGTTGTTGATGGTGGTCTCGACCTGCTGTTGCGCCTGCTGCACGTTCTGCTGGGCCTGCTGCACGCCGGTCTGGGCCTGCTGGACCTGCTGCTGGGCCTGCTGGGTGCCGGCCGCGGCCTGGTCGAGGCTGGTCTTCGCGTCCGTGACGGCCTGCTGGGCGGCGGCGACCTGGTCCTGCTGGGGCTGCGTGGTCGGCTGGGCCGCGGCCTGCTCGACGGCCTGCTGGGCCTGCTCGACGGCCTGCTGGGCCTGTTCGACCGGGGTGGTCGCGGTCTCGTCGGCCATTGCCGGCGCGGCGATGGTGCCCGCGACGGCCACGGATGCGACGGCCGTTGCGAAAGCCTTCTTGTTCATAATTCTCCCTCCAATGCCATGCCCCGTATCGGGGTCGTGGCTCCAATGGAAACATCCCTGCGACGTTTCCGACAACCATTCCACGTGCCCCCAATCCGATATCGGCGCCATCGGCGTGTCGCGGTCGCGGAGGCATATGGCGCGCATACCCACCAGTCTACCCCCGCATGAGGCGGTGCCGGCGTGTGGGCGTCTACCGTTTCATGCCGTGGCGTCCGTACGGGCGGACGCGTGGCCTGGACTCGACCATCGCCACGGGCATGCCCGCGAGCAATGCCACACCGGACACGAGCAGCGGGCGCGCGTCACGGCCGGTGGTCCTGGGCGCGTCCTCGGGATAGGGCGCGTCGTCCGGCATGCTCACGCGTTCGCCCGTGACGAGCAGCCGATACGTGTTCAGGAAGATCGGAGTGCACGTCACCAACGTGACCAGGTCCCGTCCCCGTTCGATCTGGAGACTTTTCAGATCGTCCGGATCGACCTTGCGGATGCGTGTGACCTTGTAGGCGAGGGTCTGCGCGGCGACCCGCACATAGAACACGTCGCCCTTGCGTAGTTCGTTGAGCCGCGTGAACAGGGCCTTGTCCGCGACGCCGGTGTGCCCGGTGATCACCGAATGGGTGTTTTTGCCGCCGACCGGCAGCGAGGTGCCGTGCAGGTGGCCGAGCCCGTTGTCCAAAGCGTACGAGTCGGCTCCATGGCGGACGGGCAGATCCACGCCGATCGACGGGATCTCGACCGACGCCATGATCCCGTCGCCGAAGTCCAGCAGGTTCTGGTATTCCTTGTCCGATTTGAATCCGAAGTCGCCGTCGATGGTGCCGTCGTCCTCCAACCGTTCGCCGATGACCTGCGCGTGGTCCGTGAGTTTCCTGTTGTACGCGCGTGCCTTGGCGACCATGCGCGCGTATTTTTCAGCGGAACGGTCCTCCTTGGCGGCCAATGCCGCGCTTTGCGCGGCCCTGCGGGACGCGCCGGACTGTTCCACGCCTATCCACGCGAACACGCCGACCCCGAGGAGAAGGCAGACGGCCGTGAACGCGGCCAGCATACGGAACACGCGCGCCATATGCCGTTTCCGCAGCAGTCGGGACCGTCGTTCGCGACGCGTGTCATACACGTGGTCGCCCTCGACGATCCAATCCCAATCCATACGACTTACAGAAGCACTCATGTCAACACCACCGGAGGAACAACGGATATCGGCTGGGAAAAGGGAAAGGCACCCGGCCGGCCCCAGTCCAGGGGATCGTTCCGGATGCCTTCACTCATCTGGCGGGGTTCGTCCGTCACTGCTCACCACGCATGCGGCGTGTGAGCATGACCGTGGACCCGATGCCCACCACGAGCAAGCCCATGCCGGCCGCGACAAGCACCGGCAGGCCTACGCCACCGGTCTCGGTGATGACCGTGTGGTACGGAGCCCAGATCGCGTACAAGGTCACGTCCTTGTCCTGCAGCGGGACTTGGCCGCCATCCTTATACGTCGTGCCTTTGCCGTCCTTCTGGGTGTTCCAATACTTGAAATAGTATCCGTCGCGTTTGAACGACTTCGACGTGTCGGACGGGACCGTCACGTCCGAATACTGCCATCCGGTCGTGTTCGCGTGCGAGCCGGTGCCGCCGTTCTTGTCGTAGATCACGTTGGCCTGCAACCGCTGCCAGTGCGCGTACACGGTGACGTTGCCGGTCAGGGGCGTGGCCCACTGGTAGAGGCCCGTGTTGTCCTGCGGTCCCGTGTACCAGCCGAGGAACCTGTAGCCGCGGATCTTCGTCGTATCGCCGGACTTCCAGCCGGAGCCGTCCGCGGCGGCCGTGTTGTACGGCACGGAGACGGACGCCGGAGTGGATGGCATCTGACCGTTCCACGTGTTCGGCTTGTTCGTGTCGTAGGTGAGGACCGGGTTGCCGACCCACACCGCGTACACGGTCATGCCGCCCTCGACCATCGTGACCTGGGCCTGCGCCTGGGTCGCGTTCCGGTCCTGGTTCCAACCCAGCTGGGTGTGGCCCGGACGCGACAGCATGCTGGAATCCCAGCAGTCGTCGTCCTTCGCCATGGTCGCCAACGTGATCCTCTGGCCGGCCGGATAGTAGACCTGGCATCCGGACACCACGTCCGTGCTCGTGTCGATGGTCCTCACGGTCACGCTGCCGTCCTCATGCGTGGTGGTGCGCTGCACGAGGTCCGACACCTTGCCGGTTGACTTGGAGGACGCCGTCTGCGTCGTGTCCGGCGTCGTGTTCGACGGGACTTGGCCGGAAGCATCCGCCGCGTTCCTGTCATAGGTGAGCACCGCGGTGCGGGTGACAGGCGCGCCGAACGTCATGCGCGAACCGTCGGTACGGCCGGCGGGATTGCTCAGATCATAGGAGAACGTGAACGTGCTTCCCGTCCATGTGGCCGCGAGACGGTGACGGGACTGCTGCGGCGCGTTCAGATGAGCCTCGTCGCCCGCATCATGTCCGATGCCCGCGAAACCGTTCGTACCGTACGTGCCGAGTTCCGCGTCGGAACGCTTGTACGCGCCGTTGAAACCGGAAAGCAGCTGCACGCCCTCGAACTTCAGGTCGGATTGCGCGTCCCATCCGTCGAGGTCGTTGAACCCGGTCACGCCCTTGAATGCGTCCGGGACCTTCTCGCCGGTGTCCGCGTACGTGAACTCGACGGTCCACGAGCATCCCACTCGTTTCGACGTGTCGACCTTGCCCATGGCCTGTTCGACCTTCGCGGGCAGGCTGGAATAGCCGGAACCGTAGGCCGTGTTGATCCAGAATCTTCCGTCGCCGACGATGTTCCCGTGTCCATCGAACCGGTACAGTTCGCTGACGCTGCCGCCGTTCCAGTCCTTCAACCGCATGTTCATGCTGATCTGGTGGGTCTTGCCGGACGGGTCGGTCCACTCGCCCACGGACGGGATGGTTAATGAGGCGCCGAGCTTCAACGGCCACATGCCCTGGGACGAGGAGTCCGTGGACTTGTACCACGCGCCGTTCTCGAACTCGACCTGCGAGAGCCTCGTGTCGGTGGTGTTGAGCACGAACTGGCGGTAGTCGCCGGGGACATCATCCGTTTCGAGGTCATGCACCGTCAGACCGGAAGCGGTCCTGTCCGCCACGGTCCTCACGCTTCCGGTCGTCCTGGTCTTGGCCTGCTTGACGGTGTTCGCGGTCGTGTCGGACGGGACTTGGCCGTAGGCGTCGTTCGCGTTCTTGTCGTAGGAGAGCTTGTAGGCGAGCTTGAACTGCACGTCGTCGATCAGGTTACCGGAGATGCCGTCGATGGAACCCAACGCCTTGAACGTGAACCTGCTGACGTCCTGGCCGGCGGGAACCACGACCGAACCCTGGAACGTGTCCCACGAGCCGAGCCAGCCATCCGTGTTCGGAGCGTTCACCGTGGTGGACTTCTCACCCAGCCTGTTGCCCCGGTCGGACGCGATGCGGGTCATCTCCACCGGCTGCTCGTGGCCGGGCGCTCCGACGAGGATCTGGATCTTCTCATTGGAGTTGATGGTGCCGTTCCGGTGCGCGTACCGGAGCTTCACGGTGTACACAGTCGGCACGCTGTGCGCGGTGTCGATGTCCTGGTACAGGTAGGTGTTGGCCTGCGAGGCGGTGATCTCGGCGTACATGTTGTCGTTCGCCTTGGAGCGTTGGATCTCGACGATGCCGCCGCGCCCGTCGACCCTGGTGTCGGTCTGGTTGGATTTCCAGCCGAACTTGTTCGCGTCGAACCCGTTGAGATGCACCCACTGCTTGGACGCCTCGCCCTTGCCGTTCAACGGTCCGCTGATCTCCACGTCGCCGTGCGCGGGGTCGACGTTGGCGAAGTTGTATTTCGCGCTCATCCTGGACTGGCTGACGATGTTCCGCCAATCATGGTCGAAATCACCGTTCATGATCTGCTTCGGCAGGCCGTTGGCGGCGTATTCCGCCACATCGTCGTCAGACGCGAGTCTCACAGTGCCGGAGGTCTTGTCCTTGGCGGGCTGGGTGGTATTCTCCTTGCCGCGCTGGTTCGACGGGACCTCGCCGGCGGCATCCGAAGAGTTCTTGTCATAGGTCAACCTGTAAGAGCGGGAGAACTCGATGTCGTCCACGAGATTGCCGACGTTGTTGTCGGGCAGGGTCTCAACCTCTTTGAACCCTTCGAGGCTCTTGAACATGAATACCGTGTTCTTCTGTCCTTCGGGCACCTGGTAATAGCCTTCGTACGTCTCCCATTGTGCGCCATGATCGCGGGGATCGGTGTTGGATACCTTTGTGGTGATGATCGTGGACTTCCCGCCCACCTTGTCACCATGGCCGTTAGAGGTGACGCGGGTCATCTCCACAGGCGTCGCGTGGTCCGTGTCGGAGCCCACGAGGACCTGCATCCTGTCGGCATGGGAGGATTGGCGGCTGGCGTGCTTGAGCCGGATCTTGTACAGCACGCCGCCGTTGCCGGTGGACACGTTCTGGTAGATGCTGGTGTCGTCCTGTTGGGCGACGATCTCCGCATACGTGTTCTTGGTGTTGCGGTCCTGCTGCAATTCGACCCTTGAACCGTTCTCGGTACTGGACCATGCGAACCTGGAAGAGTCGAAACCGGAGATCTGCCCGATCTTTCCGTACTTGGAAAGATCGGTGGCGGACATGTTGTACCAAAGCGTGCCGTCATCCGATTTGAGGAACGTGCGCAGATCGGCATAGCCTTCCTGCTCGTTCTTCTGAATGTCGGAGAACGAGGGGTAGGAGAAATCGCCATTAGCGAGGGAACCGTACCGGACGTTCTCGTCCGCGACTGTCTTCACGGTTCCGGTGGTCTTGGCTTTGGCGGGCTGGACGGTGTTCTCCCTGCCGCGTTCGTTCGACGGAACCTGGCCGGAGGCGTCGGACGCGTTCTTGTCGTAGGACAGGCGGTACGCCTTGTCGAACACGATGTCATCCAACAGGTTGCCTAAATTCCGTGCCTTCGCGTCAACGCTCTTGAATGTGAACGACGTCACATCGGAAGTGGCGACATAAACACCTTCATAAGTGGCCCACTGTCCGTCATGGTTCCGTGACGAATAAGGTGTGCCCTGACCATCCTTAATCACCATCTCGTTCGACGCATGAGTTGAAACAGTCGTGGATGCCGTAGACTCTCCAGTAGCATCGAGTCCGTTCTGGGATCCGACGCGGGTCATCCTCACCGGCTGCTCGTTTCCGGCCGGTCCAATCAAAACCTGCATCTTATCCAAATAATCACGGCTCAAACTGGCGTGTTTCAACCGCACCTTGTACAGGACGCCGGGCGTGGTGCGGATGTACTGGCGAATGCTGGTATTCGCCTGATATGCGCACAGTTCACCGTACATGTTGCCGGTACGCGAGTCCCGCTGGAACTCGACCTCGTTCGTATGCCATTGCGAGGACCTATTCTGGGTTCCGGCGACCTCGGTGGAATCCCAGGCGAATCTGTCCGAATCGAAAGTCGACGGGAGGGAGACCCATTGAGTTTCATGGTCCGGGTCGTAGACCATCTTGTCCTTGCGACTGACGCCCCACCAATTCCCACTAGCCTTCTCGTCATAGCGATTCTTGCTCAGGACGTTGGCTCCCGGATATTCGAAATCACCATTGACCAGATGGTCCGGCAGGCCGCTCGTGTCGTCGGATGCGAGCTTCACGACGCCTTTCGTGTCCCCGGTCGTGCCGGTCGTGTCCACCGCACCGGCGGTGCCGGCCAGCCCCGCGCCCAACGTGGATGCGGCGACCAGACCGGCGATGAGTCTTGTGAAGAATCCCATTCTTTTTCATTCCTTCATATTGTTTTTAGAAAAGTCCTCTGATAAAAGGAGTAGCAGGGGCGGAGAGGCGAAGCTTCTCCGCCCCTGCTGCTGTGGAATCGGCCGAGGAAAGGGTCAGGCCGCGATCGGACCGTCGCCCATGTTCTCGTGGCGGATACGGTACGCGCCCCAGCCGGTAGCGGTGGCGACCAGGATGATCGCGAACGCGCCGACGATCATGATGGCCACGGTGGTCGCGCCGGTCTGCGGCAGCTGGGTGATGTTGTCGATGTTCTTCACCACGGCGGTCGGTGTGCTCGCGTTGGCGTCGGCGTTGGTGACCTTGCCGGTGAGTCCCGGCTGGTCCTTGCCGGCGATGGTCACGTGGCCGTCGTCGGTGACCTTGATCGTGAAGCTCGGCTTGACGAACGTGAAGTAGCCGGTCGGCACCTGGGTTTCCTTCACGGTGTACGTGCCGGCGCCCAGACGGGTGAAGTTGATGACGCCCTGCGCGTTCGTGGAGAATTCGGTGGCTTTGGACTCATCCGTGGTGAACGTCCACTGGTTCGAGCTCGTGTTCCACACATACCACTGGTTCAGGCTGTCGTTGTGGATTTTGAACTTCGCGCCCTGGATGACCTTGTTGCCGTCGGCCGCGCTGATCTTCTTCAGGTTCACGTCGTAGGTCGGGACCGGGGTTTCGTCGGTGCCCGGGTTCGGGGTCGGCACGTCCGGCGGGATGACGGACGGCAGCCAGTTCGACGTGAGGATGATCTGGTTGATGGCCTTGTTGGCCTTGGACGCGTTGACGACCTTGCCCTGGTAGGTGACGGTCACCTGCTTGCCCTGGTAGGTGTCCACGAAGCTCTGCAGGCTCGTGACCTTGAAGCCGGTGCCGTCGGTCTGGGTGTTGCCGGCCGCGGCGGTGATCTTGTCCTTGCCGATGGTGCCGAACTGGTTGGTCACGTCCGTGCCGGACGACGTGGTCGCGTGGAAGGAGCCGTCCACGTAGACGATGCCGGTCATATGGTCCTCGAGGGTGATGGTGTCCACGGCCAGCTTGTTCGGCACGGTGAACGTGGCCTTGAAGTCACGGGTCTCGCCGTTGGTCGCGGCCGCGGAATCCTTCCACGTGCCGTCCACGCTCTTGATCTTCTTGTCGATCTTGGTGACGTTGGTCTTGATCTGGGTGGAACCGAGGGTCTGGCCGTTGCTCATCCTGACGCTGCCGCCGATCGTGGTGGACACGAGGATCGGGATTCCCTGGGCGTCGACGACGAGATAATAGCCCTCCGGCAGGGTCAGGTTCAGACTGCCCGTGGCGGAGGTCTGGTTGGTCTTCACGGCCGCCACCTTGCTGGACGCGGCGGTGGACTGCAGGGTGCCGGCGACCTTGCGCAGCGTGTCCGAATTGGTCTTCAACCGCAGGAGCTGTTCGGCGGCGTTACGGCCTTCGGACGTGTTGTAGGTCACGCCGTTCTTGTTCAACGCGGCCTTGACCCACGCGTCGGTCGTGGCGTCCGGGGATGAGGCGCTCACGCTCTTCACGTTCGCGCCGTCCTTGACGACGTCGTTGTATCCAGCGACCTTGTACACGGTGAAGCTGTGTCCGGCGAGGGTGCTGCCGTCGCCCGCGTTCAGGGTGAGCGTGCCGTCCGCCGCGAACGCCGAGCCCGGGACGCACAACGCGGCCAACGCGGCGGCGGTCGCGCACGCGGCTGAGATCTTCTTCATATTCATATTGGATGTCTCCTTTGATAGGGATTCTTCTGTTTTCTGCACGGACGGCTCACGCTGCCGTGGAAGTCCGATATCGTCGGCGTCCGCTTTCGGATCGCCGGCCGGTTGCCGGATCTCTCAACCATTCCCACGTGCACATGGCCGTATGAGCGCAGATATTCGAACGGGTGGCACCCCAATAAGATGGATGGGGGCGTGGGCCGTTCTTTCGGACGAGCCACGCCGGCCTTGTACGGCATCCACGGTCCGGGAAAGGAAAAGGGCGGGATGTTGGAGAATCCTCCAACATCCCGCCCGTGGCGTCACTCATGCCGTATGGCGGATCCGAACGGTCATCGGATCATTTGGCGGCATGCACGCCGTGCTTGACGGTCGAGGTCCTGCGACGTGCGCCCAAGAGGGTCACGCCGACACCGCCGAAGGCGATGAGGGACAGCAGGACGCCGCCGATGGCCATGCCGGTCTTGGCGAGATCCTCGCGGTAGCCGCTCCAGTCGTCGGTGTTCGAGTCCACGGTGGTGTCCTCGCATAGGGTCCTGTCGCCGACCTTGACCTGCTTGAGGCCTGTCGTGTCGGACGCGTCGCCGTCGACCTTCGTGTCGGCGTCGGACTTCTCGTCGCCGGTCTGGTTGCCGTCGGTGGGCTGCTGGCCGCCGAACTGGTCGGTGACGGGGCATTCGACGAGCGGCGTGCCGGTGACCTTCACACGGTCGGTGTGCTTGCCGCCCTGCTCGACGCCCTTCAACGTGCCGGTGATGATGGTGGACTCGCCGGGCTTGAGCACGAGGGTGTCCCAATCGTCCGGATACTTCAGGTCCGTGACGTCGCCTTCGCCGGCGATGGTCCTGTCGACCATCTTGAGGTCCTTGGCGAGATACCAGGCGCCCTCACCGGTCGAGGAGTCCGTCTTGGACGTGTTGGTGATCTTGAACGCGATCTCCAGCGAGTCGCCGTCCATACGCAAGGCGTCCTTGACGTCGTCGCGGTCGCCGGCCTGTTCGCCGGAGGCCACGTCGTACTTCTCGATGTGGATCGACGGGGTCATGTCCGGGGTGCGGGTCCACACGATGTTGGACTGGAACTCCTTGTCGTTGAAGATCTCGGTGAACTGGTTCTCGACGCGTTCGGACACCTTCAGGCGCTTGCACTGGATGTACGCGCGCCAGCCGTTCTCATGCGCGTTGTCCGCGGACACGAGGGCACGGTACGCTTCGGTCGCCTCGACGGTGACCTGGCCGTTGGCGTCGGCCGTGGCGGTGAACAGTTCACCGCCGAGCTTCGAGCCGTCGAAGCCGTTGCCGGCGAGCTTGTCGCCCTTGGCGGCGAGCACCTTGCCGTCCCTGTACAGGTCGCGGGTCGCGTACACGGCCCACTGGCCCGTGTACTGGTCGAACTCGGTGTTCAGCGGATCCACGATCTTCCACTGGCTGACCTGCGGGTAGGCGCGGTCGGCCGGGATGACGGAGCTGTCGAGCTGGTAGAGGAAGGTGCGGTCCTTGTACACGCTTCTGCCGTCGATGCTTTCGCCGCCGACCTTGACGGTCACGTCCTTGGCCGGGTTGACGGGCTTGAGCGGGTTGGACACCTCGTTGGTCTCCACGGTCGTGTCGTTGGTGACCTGGATGGCCTTGTTCCTGACCGTGTACCCATCCTTGACCTTGACGACCTTGTACGGCATGACGACCTGGTAGGTCTGGCCGAGGAGGTTCTGGTCGATGGCCGGATCGTTGAGCGGATCATGCTTGCCGTTGGTCGAATACTTGGCGAGGTCCTTCGGCTGGGGGTCGCCCTTGACGGTGACGCCCTTCTTCGGGATCCACGTGTCCACGGTCTTCGCGTACACGTATGCGACGCCGTCCTTGATCTGGATGTTGAACTTTCCGGTCACGTCCTTGCCGGACTGGTCGAGCACCTCGATCTTGGATTCGTCGATGGCGACGTACTCGTCATCGAAATCGTCGGTGATGCCGGCCTTCCACACGCGGTACGCGTTGTTGGTCTGCTTCAGGTCGAGGGTGACCAGATAGTTGCCGGTGTCGCCCAGCAGCATGGTCTTCCCGTCGATGCTGACGGTCGGATCGCCCTGCTCCTTGGACTGGTTGTCCTTCTTGGAGGGGTTGTGGACCGGCGGCAGGTTGTCGACGATGTTGGACGGGGTGATCGAATTGTTCAGGGTGAGCGCCCACTGGTTGGCCACTTTGCGGTCGACGGGAGCGTTCTTCGCGACGGTGCCTTCGAAACGGACCTGCACCTGCGGGTTCGTGCCGGCCTTCCAATGTTCGGCCACGTACTTGTTCGAGTATGTGATGGTGAACTTGTGCGCCGCGGTGTCCCATGCGACCGTGTAGTCGCCTTCGACGCCCATCTGCGGGTCGCTGGTGGTCAGCTGTCCGCCGGTGGCGAGGTCGGTGATCTCAAGGGTCTGCTGGTCGGGTTCGAGGTACTGGTCGTACACGTCGGTGTCCTGGATGGACACGATCCGGTATCCGAGGTCGGCGGGCAGTTTCGGCTGCGTGGTGAGACGGTATTCGACCTTCTGGCCCGGATACACGACCTTGTCGTCGGCGTCGTTGTTCGCGCCGCCCTGGCTGCCTTCGGCGATGACCTTCTTCTTGACCGGTGGGACGTAGCCGCAGATGTGCGGTTCGTTGGTCGGCTGGGACTCGTTGTTGACCTTCTCGGAACCCGAGTTGGTCAGCTTGGAGCCGTCGGGGTTCTCGCAGAACGTGAGCTCGTCGCCCGCGGCCTTCCTGAAGTCCTTGCGGACCTGGGCCGCGCCCTTGCCGTTGGCGAAGTTCACCACGCCCGGCAGGAGCAGGCTGATCTGCTTCGGATTCTTCAATCCGGCCTGCGCGGCACGGTACTCCGGCTTCGCGGTCGCGGTGACCTTGGTGCCCTGGACGGTGATGTCGAACTGGTCGGTCACATCCCTGCCCTTGTTCGCGATGTCCGCGACGGAGGATGCCGCGTCGGTCGTGGCGTCGGCCTCGTACACGCGGATCTTCGACTTGTCGGACGTGAGGTCCCAGATGTAGTCGGCCTTGGCGTAATCGTCGGTCAGCTTGATGTCGGTGACCTTGACGAGATCGGACGCGATGACGCCGTTGACCACGGACGCGACCTGGTCGCCGTCGAGGAACTTCTGGGTGTCCGCTCCGGTCTTGTTCGTCTCGTCCGGATCGACCACGGCCTGCCAGGTGCCGTCAGCGCCGAGCTTGATCCAGCTCTTGTCCGGGTTCGGGCTCCACTCCCTGACGGGCGGCTCGTTGCCGGGCACGGTCTGCTGGTTCCATTTCTCCCAATCGCCGTTGGTGAGCTGGACCTTCTGGCCGGCCTTGAGCACGCCCTTGGTGAACGCGCCCTTGATGGTCATGCGCACCTTGCGGTCCGCCGCCTGGTTGTAGGTCGTGTCGAGCAGCGGTTGTTTCGCGGTGATCCACACCCTGCCATCCTGCTTGTGCACGTCGAACAGGCTGTTCGCGTCCTTGCCGTCGATGGTGACGGTCACGGTCGCGGAATCCAGGTCGATGTTCCTGGCGCTCTTGGAGAAATCATCGCCCAATTCGTAGGAGCTCATCTTCCTGGCGAGGTTCTTCGGCAGCAGGCCGTTGACGGTCACGCCGAAATCGTCCTGCTGGACGAACGTGTGCGTGTCCGCGTTGACCTTGTTGCTCCACGCCGTGTCCTCGGCCGTGGCGGCCTGGCCCTGGTCGGCGCTCCACACCTTGTCGGGCTTCGGGTTGCGCACGTAGACCGGCGGCTCGTTGGTCGGCTGGGATTCGTTGTTCCACTTCTCGGAGGCCTTGTTGGTCAGCTTCTTCTGGTCGGCAGCGGCCTGCGCGTTCGGCGTCTGCTTCACGTATCCGCCGATGTACAGTTTGACCTTGCGGTCCTTGGTGCCGAACGCGGTCTTCGTGAGGAACGACCGCTTCGCGGTCGCGGTGGTCGTGTGCTTCGCGGTGTCGACCGTGATGTCGAACTGGTCGGTCACGTCCTTGCCGTCCACGTACACCTTGACCTGGTCCTTGTGGTTCCAGTCGATCCACTGGGCCGAAGCGGTCCAATCATCGGTGATCGCGTAGGAGGTGAACGGGTTGAGCAGGTGCGCGGGGATACGGCCGTTGACCACGGCGCCGATCGCGTCGCCGGTCACGAACGTGCGGTTGTCGCTGCCCTTGTCGTTCGTATGCTGCGGATCCTCGGCCGTCAGGGCGCCGTTGGAGTCCAACACCCACACCTTGTCGGGCTTCGGAGTGACCTTGCCGACCTGTTCGCTGTTGCCGGTCTGGCAGTGGCTCTTGTCCGCATTGCCGTATTCGTCGCCGGTCCAGCAGGCCTGGCTGTCGTCCGGGATGGTGTAGTCCGTGCCGGTCGGGGTCGCGGACTGGGGCACGTTCAACGTGTATTGTCCGGAGACCGGGTTCAGCACGTGGGCCTTGACGACGCGTTTGCCCGCATGGGAATCGTCCACCGTGATGTCGGCCTTGACGGTGTTGCCGTCCTGGTCGGTCACGGTGATCTTCGAATAGTCGTCCTTGTCGGTGCCGCCGATCAGGACCTTCTGGCCGGTCACGTCGATCGTGTCGTACAGCCAGAAATGCTCGGACGCGTTCGACTGGGCGGTGATATGCGCCGTATACAGGCTGCCGGAAGCGATCTGCTGGGCCTCGGCGGTGACCTGCTGGCCCGCCATGTTGGTGAGCTTCTTCGATGGCGGCGGCGAGACCGGCTTCCAGGATTCCTTCGCGTCCTGAGCGCCCATATGGCTGGCCGCGGCCTTCATATGGCCCTGCTTGCCGACGGTCACATCATAGTAGTAGGAGCCGGCCGGCCATGCCTTCCAAGCCTTGTCCACGTCCTTGTAGCCGAACGAGACGCTTTTGGTCGTGTTGTTGTTCTGGGTGAACTGCTTGGACGCGGTACGGGTCGTGCCGTCCAGACCGGTCCAATGCAGCGTGACGGTGCCCGTCACGTCCTCGGAGATCGTGCTGCCGCCACGGCTGGTGGTGATCGCGTCGGAAACGTCATCGGTCGAACCGGCCTGGGTGAACAGGCCACCCGCCTGCGTGCTGACGGTCAGATCGTAGTCGACCGGCGGTTCGTCCTGGTCGAGGACGATGGCGACGACGGCGCGTGGGGCTTTGTTCATCTCACGGGCCGCGAGACTGTTGATGGAAGTCTGTCCATCAGAGAAGAACGAACGGGTCGTGTAGTTGGCTCCCTGATACGAATAGGTGCCGTTCGGGATGCCGGAGGCGTTGTAGGCCGCCTTCCACTGGTCCGCGCTGAAGGTGCCGTTGGCGCCCGTGTACCAGTCGCCGTTCGCGCCGGGCGTGTGCACGAAGCCCACGGACACGAGGCGGCAGGTCGGATTCTGGTTGCCCGAAGCCTTCGAACGGGCCACGCATTCGGCGTTCGCGTCGTTCACGGCCTCGTCGATGGCGCTGTTGGACTCGCTGCCGTCCATCGACTTCACGCCGACGGATCCCATGGCGGATTTCACATTCTCGCGGGTCGGGGAGCCGAAGGAGTCCTTGTACACCCATGTGATCTTGCCGGTGCCGCCGGCGGAGCCGTCGCCCGTGCCCGTGCCGTCACCGGAGCCGCCGCCACCGTCGGCGGCGAACGCGCCGACGACCGGGGACGCCAGCGTGGCCGCGGCGACCAGGCCGGCTATCGTGGCCTTGCCCCATTTCTTGTTCTTGTTGGAACCCAATGTTCCGTCTCCTTTCAGAGATTCTGCTTGCAGAACGTCCCGCCGTGCGGGCGGGACGGGACGGCACGGGAACGCGCGTTCCCTGCGCGGTTCCCCTCACGGGGACCGGCCCATCCAATCCGTTCCACGCGCGCACGCCTCGATAAGGGGCAATATTGGTTCGGGGTGGTATGCCGTGCGGACGAAAACGGCCCCGTCCATTGTTGGACGGGGCCTGCGGAAAGGACAAGGGAAAAATGAATCATCCAAGCGGACAGAATTTATCCGGCTGGCAATTGTATTGATCCCCAGTGTTGTCTTCCCAGTCGTAGTGGATGCTTGGCGCGGGGGAGTTCCCGCTCGGGGAGCCGCCACCCTGGCCTTGCGATCCGCCTGAATACGATCCGCCGGAATAGGACCGTCCACCGGCGGAACCGGACCATCCGCCGGACGAATACGAGCGTTGCGCCTGCTGTTGCGCCTGCTGTTGGGCCTGCTGTGCGGCGGCCGCCTGGGCTGCGGCCTCCTGTTCGGCCTGCGCCTTCGCGGTGGCCTCGGCGTCGGCCTGGTCCTTCGCCGTCTTCGAATCGTTCACGGCCTTGACGGCCTTGGCGATTGCGTCGGCGTCGCGCTTGGCGATGGCCTGCTTCAACGCGTCACGGGTCTTATCGTCCTGGACCTTGCCTTCCGTCGCCCTGTACAGTCCGTCCGCATCGTCCACCGTCTTGTCGAGCTTCGACGATTCGACCGCCCTGACCGCGGCCTGCAGCGTCTTCGCATCCGCCTTCACGCTCCTGGCCGTCTTGTCCGCCTTGGCGGTGGCCTCGTCCAGACCGGTCTTGTCGGACGCGTCGCACTTGACCATGGCGGGCGTCTCCGCCCCAACGGCCCGTTTGAGCGCGTCAAGGGTCTTCGCGTCCTTCACGGCCTTCACGTCGGTCTTCAACGCGGCCGTCGTGGCGTCCGCGCCGAGCAGCGTCCGATACGAGTCCACGGCCTTCTTCTGGGCTGCGACGGCGGAACCACACGCCCCACGCGCCACGGAGACCCTATGGTCCTCCCAGGCGCGGTATCCGCACACGCCGCCCACGGCCAGGACGACGGCCACCGCCGCGGCCACGCCGACGATGACGCGCTTCCCGTTCCTTCCCGTCCCGGCCGGATGGTCCTTGACGGCGTCCGATGTCACGTTGTCCTCCATGAGGATGCTCCTTCGCTTTGTTCCGATGGGATTCACACCAACCACGCGCCCCCGTATCGATATTGGCCTGTTCACAGGCTTCCGCCGCGCGTGCGGACAAGCAGGCACGCCCACACGACAAGGTTCAGGACCTGCACGGCCAGGAGCATCACATCCGCCATGGGAGCCGCGGCCACCCAACCGTCGCGCAATCGCATGAGACCGTGTCCCAACCCGTACGAGTAGGCCAGTATGCCGACCCATGCGGCGAAACGGTAGAACGCTTCGACGTCACGTCGTTCCCGAGGACGCTCCGTGTCCGTCTTCCTTGGAAACATGTACGGTCCGACCAGTCGCGCGCACATGACGAGGTTCAATACGCAGACGACGCATTTCAATGTGCTGGCCCAATTCATTCAGGAATTCCTTCCCCTATTCCGCCTACAAGTCTACAATCCGGCGTTCTCGCGTATCTGGCCCATCAGGTCCTCCAACGCGTCGGCCAAGGCCGACACTCGCCGCTGGTCCGCATCGTCGGCCCCGTCGAACGGTTCCGCCTGTTCGACCGTGTCCGCGAGCCTGGACCGCAGGTACGGGACGGACAGTTCCATGCCGGCCGTCCGGTCGAGCAGGTCCCTCGCGGCACGCAGGTCGCTGGACAGTCGCGTCATGTCGTCACGCCGTGACTTCTCGGATCGGGTCTTGTCGTACTCCTTCCGGAACGCGGCCACCCGTTTGGACTGTTCCACGTATGCGGACGCCTGTTTCCTCGCCTTCGCCGTGTTCGATTCGAGTTGCCTGTTCCTCAGAGTCGCGTCGCATTGGATGGATGGCGCGCGTCGTATGGTCCGTAACGATTCGTATCGTCCGGCCCTTTTCCCGTCCAGAACGGACCCGTCGACGTTGAGGTCCACGGCCACGAGTCCTTCCAACCGTTCACGATTCCGGTTCATGGACGCCACCGCGTCCGAACATTCCGAGACGAGCTGGTCGTGGCGCACGCTCAACCGTGATTCCGTGATGACCATGCCGATGCCCGCGACCGCGATGACGAGCGTGCATGCGGTGAGGACGGCCACGCCCTTCCTTGACATGCGCGACGGGTTGGCATGAGGCGTCTCGCTGCCGTCATCCCAGCCGATATCATCCGGATCGTCGTCACGTGGCGTGGAGAACGGATTCCAATCCGGGTCCACGCCATGCGACCGTATGCCGTCGTAACCGTCGTCGTCAATCATGGGAAACCTCCTGAAGAAAAATGAGAAGGCCGCCCGCCGGACCTCCCGTCGAGAAGATAGACAAAAAGAAACGGGACAGAAAACGGTCCGGCGGACGGCTCCCGTCGAATGTCGGATGGGAAGGGGTAGAACCCATCCGGACGGGATCGCTCACCAGCCTTGAAGCGTAGGCCGGACGGGAACGCCGGACGCTCCCTCAAGGGGAGGAGGGAGAAGCCCGGACGTTTCCGTCAACCATCCCACATGACGGCCGACCGATAACAGCCGATACGGGTTTCTAATCCAACACGTCGGCGGCCATGGCCGACAAACGATGGTTCTCATGCCAATCAGGCATGTTCAATATGCGGCTGAACCATACCGGATCCGTGTGAACGACAAGATCGGAACCTAACGGTTTTCCCTCGACATTGACACCCAATAAAAACGTTTCCGTCAAACGATCGTTCACGACCCGCGCCTTTCTGGCCCCCAGAACGAAGCCGACGTCAACGAAACGCGAGGTCTTGATCCGTAGGTACGAATCGGAGAATCCCGAAGGCTCCAAGAATATTCCGTCCGCGGCGGCCAAACGGGAAGCGAGCGGCGAGTCCTTCGACACGCATTGCCCATACAGGGTTTCCTGGGGGAGACCGAAGAACAACATCTGAGGCAGATTATGGTATGTGGAGCCGTAGTTCAACCATCCCTTGTCATTCCGCCAGACAGTAAGCGCACGTCGCAGACTCTTGATTCCGAGAAGAAGCCCGGAACTTTCCCTCCACGCGTATTCCACCCGGTCGAACCGGTCCCTCATGATCCGGTACAAGGCCTGGCCGGTCGGATTGGACGGCTTGCGTTTCCTGTCCGTTCTCCAATATCCGGGATCGGAGAACGAACAGGACAGGTAAGCGTCCTCGTCATATACGGCCACGCCCGGCACGTCATGTCCGATATGCCGCCCATATGGGCGATGGGGAAGGGAATCCTGCTGGCGTCGCAGCAGGCCGATCAGCTGAATCGGATCGTCGCATTCGGGACAGACCGCGTAGAAGGATTTCACGCCACCACTATCGACGACATACGGTTTTCTCTCCCTGGTCGCGAGATAGAAGTTCTCTTCATTGATCATGAGCGCCTTGCCTTCACCCACATGAGTCTTGAATACGTCCATGGGAACCTCCGACAGACAAACCGATATCGGTCTTCATCGTATGGAGTGTTCCATTGAATTTCCATCAGTATCTGTTCGATACCCGTACCCACCATTCCGGTGGGAGGGGTGGCACCGCGCCCTCGTGTTCGGCGAACGCGAGCATGGACAGCACCGTGGTCAGTCCCATGCCGAACTCGCGGCCGCCCTGCTTCAGAAGGAACACGTAATCCTCCGTGCAGTCGTCGCAGTCCATATGGTCGATGATCGCCTTGCGCGCCAGACGCGCCCGCTCAACCTTGTCGATATCCTCCGCCATGATCCAACTCCTTGTCTTTTAGGAATCACTCCGCTTTTCCACGCGCGTCACCAAGGATTGACGGCAATAAGGCACAGCTTCCGAAACATTCCACTCCATCCACACCAACCATCCTGCCGCCGCATGGAATCGGATATCCAATGGCAAGACGACGGCCTGCGATAGGAAAACAGCGTAATCGCAGCCAAACAATTGTGGTACAATTAATTCCATGATTATCTTCGACCCTAAATCGGCCTACAAGCATTTCGATGAGGACCGACTTGACGAGGACGGGATACGCAAGGCCATGGCGCATCCGGAATGGATCGCGCTCATCGACCCGGCCGACCCGACCATCCCGCCCGGAACGTCCGGCAACATGGTGGCTCTCGTCATATGCCTACGCCATCCCGGCGCGTTGGACGACGACCTGATAGAAGTGCTGGCTCGGCCGCAGGGACGTGACATGCTCGTGTTCCACGTCGAGCATCTGACCGACAAATGGCGTACCTACTGGATGGAATGGAGACAAGGGAAATGACCGACATCTACGAACGACTGGCGGACGAGAACGAGCCCGCCCCCGCGACGGCTCCGATCGCGCAGCTCACGGGCGATCAGGCATCGGAGCTGATGGCCTCGCTCATGGCCGAGGATTCCGACGCCACCGCGATTCTCGCCGCAATGGCCGGACCAGGCCGGCCGACGGCCAACGAGAAACGGGAGAAGAGCGTGCAGGAACGCTTCCGTGTCCCGGTCTCATGGAGTTCCTATATAGAGCATGCGGCGATACGTGATGGTTTCAACAACAAAAGCAAGTATCTGAAGGCCCTCATCATCCAGGATGCCCGCGCGCATCATGAAGAGCACCGCTTGCGGGCCGTGTGACGGAACCGATACGGGAAAGGGAACGGTTCGTGACGATTCCAAGTCGCGGACCGTTCCCTTTCCCATTCCTGTTTTACTCTTCAACCATGGAAAGCTATCCCAGCACGTCGGCGGCCATGGCCGACAGACGATGGTTCTCATGCCAATCAGGCATGTTCAATATGCGGCTGAACCATTCCGGATCCGTACGAACCTGGATGAAACAGCCGATCTGACGTCCCTCATGCAACAGGCATAGCGGGAAGTATTCGACCATGTGCTCGCCGTCCTTCCGTTTGGATGGAGGGCCGAGCGTGAACGTGACGTTGGTGAAACGCGTGGTGGAGACGCGAACGTATTCCTCGGAAAAATCCACGGGTTCCAGTCTGATGTCGTCGAGAGTGGAAAGAGCCGCAGCGACCGGACCATCCTTGGACACGCATTGGCCGTACAGGTCCTGTTCCGGCGATCCCATGAACAACATCTGCGGAAGGTTGCAGTAGGTGGAATCGTAATTCAGCCATGCCTTGTCGTTCCGCCAAAGGGTCAACGCCCTGCGCAGTCTCTTGATGCCAAGGCGTATTCCCGAAGCGCGTCTCCACGCGTATTCCACCCGGTCGAAACGGTCCCTCATGATCCGGTACAGGGCCAATGCCGTGGGATTGGACGGGGGACGACGCGAACCGGGGTCACGATGATATCCCGGATTCGAATACGAGCATTCCAGATACGCCGTCTCGTCATATACGGCCACTCCAGGCACGTCATGCCCGACGTGTTTTCCATACGGGCGTCGATGACCGGCATCCAGTTCGCGACGGTTCAACCCGATCAATTGGATTGGATTGTCACATTCGGGACAGACCGCGTAGAACGTCCTATGCCCATCCCGTTCGACCACATACGGTTCCATGCCTTTGGTCTCCATGAAATAATTCTCCCTGCTGATGGCGATGGCCCTGCCCTCGCCGACATGGATCTTGAACACATCCATACGACACCTCCGATGGAACCGATATTGGTTCCAATCGTAGCGCCGTACGATATCGAGGAAATGGTTCTGACACCGTTAGTATCTCCTGGATACCTTCAGCCACCAGTCCGCCGGCAGCTCGGGCACCGCGCCTTCATGTTCGGCGAACGCGAGCATGGACAGCACCGTGGTCAATCCCATGCCGAACTCGCGGCCACCCTGCCGCAGAAGGAACACGTAATCCTCCGTGCAGTCGTCGCAGTCCATATGGTCGATGATCTCCTTGCGCGCCAGACGCGCCCGCTCAACCTTGTCGACATCCTCCGCCACGCTTCAGCTCCTTACTATCATTCACTATGCTTTCTCACATGCGTCACTGAAGAGCCGCCGCGATAAGGATACGGGTCCCGAAACAAGCCCATCCATTAGGACCTGCAATGATTAGTGCCATGCCGGCGCATGGAACGACAATCTGATAGTTTCCGGTTTTTCATACTCCCGGCCCTTATCATTTATCAGCCTTCACGTTGGCGACTGGCAGGACGAACGGTCCGCCATCCGAATCCTCGCAATAATTCGCCACCACGGTGACTGGCGACTTGTCACATAGGAGGAACATCTGGTTCAACGTCACACTGGCGCCGGGAAGCAACGTCACATTCCGTTCCCAACCCCGCAGATAATCGGCCTCGGGTCCTGACCGGTCGATGGCGATGCCATGCTGGAAGGCGCGGAACTGGTTGGCTCCGAAACCACAAAACTCGTCGGACCGGTTCGTCACACGGTAATGCACGATGAGTTTCCCCCGATGGACACGATAGGACAACACGTCCACGACCGACCACTCGGATTCGAACCGGTGGGACACGTTGACGAACCCGCGTCCCTCACGTGCACGGGCCTCGACCCAACCGAACGGACAATCCTTTAAAGCCAACCAGGCGAAAAGCAGCACAATAAGAGCCACGAGGACAGAACCGAGGACGCTAAAAGGCCCCGCGGCCACCCAAAGCTCATGGAACTGATGGAACATGCTCATTGCAATCGTTTCCTTTCGGATTACAGTGTCGGTTTATGAATAAAAAAGAAGAGAAAAAGAAAGACGCCAGGTACGATCCCACGTTGACCGCCGAAGAGAGGAAGGACGCCAGGAAACTGACGGAAAAGGAATGGCTGTACCGCATCGGCCGCTCGAATGACGGCATGTGGGACCAGTCGAAAGAGACATTGTTCAAATGCGATCTCTCGAAGAAGATAGCCAGCCACAGTGGTGAGTTCGGCGTCCTGCTGTCCATCTTTTCGCTCATCCTCACCCTCATCGGATTCGGAGCCACATATGTGCAGATCAAACAGGCCAACGAATCGTTCCAGGAATCCGCACGTCAGTTCCAACAATCCGGTCCCGTGTTCTCCTGGTTCGACGAGGATTATTACGCCAGCAGCATGTCCAGTGACGGAACCGGACTGCAGATCGGCGCGATCGTGCTGTCGAACACGGGAAGGACGTCCGGCAGCATCATCGCGGTCAAACGCGATGGCGAGTCCGGAAATCCCATGACGTTGTGCATGCCATCCTTCACGGAGGACGGCCGATACGACAAGACAGTGAAACCGACGGTCGGAACCGGTCTCGCGGCATTGGAGCCGGGGGATTCCCGACTCGTGTTCTACATGACCGGCGACAATGGAAGACTCGACCGGACGAACATGCTGCGGATCGTGACCACGTCCGGCCAGACCATCGACGCGGCGAGGATACGGAACGTGTCCAAGGAAGCCATGGACCATTACGCGTCTCTGGAAGGATGGTTCGACGCCGTCAATGCCTGCGAGGATGCGATGGACGACATGCGATAGCCGACAGGTCATCTCCCGCCTATCCGTCCTCCGCACAGCGGACAGAACACGGGCACCGTCTCACACCCGTCCCATATGACATATCCCGCCCCATCACGGTCTTGAAGAACCATGGGCGCCGGTCCGGGACCGATTCCGGCGCGCGGGCCTTCTTTCGTCGAGGGTCGAATCCGCCTGCATTGTCGACTCTACTGACCGCTGGGATGCCTCTGGACCGGAAGGCAGGGTACCGGCCTCGGACTTCGCTTTCCGCGCTTTGGCTAGCCATGCCTCTATGAGGCTCGCCACAATGACGAAAAGCACAATAGTGCAAAGCGCCAGGATCATCATGGGTTTGGCATCCGAAATGGTTGATACGATCAAATCCTCGAGATTCATGTTTTTTACTTTCCTTCCCGACTGTGTCCTTTTTCGACGAATCCACATGACTGGCATCGGAAGACGGGCCATGTCACTGCGCATGGAATGCCGGATTCGACAGCAGCTCATTCACCGATGTGTTCATTTTTCTTTTCTCCGTTCCCCGCAGCCTCCGGCCGCGGTCCTTCAGTGAGTTCACGGGCCGGCGGGCCGTTATCGCCGGGCGCGGGCCGGCGGCGGACGCGGCCAGCGGACGGTCCAGTCCCCGTCCGGCGCCCTTCCGGGAATGGGACGCCGCGCCGGCGGGACGCGCCCTGGATGCGGGGTGCGCGCATCCGACGGGACGGGCGTCATGGACAGGAAGGCCAGCAGGTCTAGCGGACGCAGAAGCGCCCGCATCCATCGATCGTCCATGTCGACCGTCCCGATCAGATGCCGAGGGGAAGGATGGTCGTCAACGCGGCACGCTGCTGGCCCTTCATCGGGTTGAGTTTCATATGCCAGTTCTTGGCCTTGTTCTGCATGTCGCGGTCGAACACGTCGAGTTCCGGCAGACTGGACGCGAACAGGGTGATGAATCCCTGATGGTCGGTGTCCGGCCAGTTGGCCTCCTGCTCCAGCTCGCGCAGCCGCTGCTCCTTCTCCTCACGGCGTTCGTCACGGCTTTTCTCACGCTGGTCCTGGAGTTTGGCGCGTTGGCGCATGCTGCTCTTACGGTTGCGCAGTTCTGCCTCGGACTGTTCCATCGTCAATGGACGCCAGATATGGCAGAACGCCATCATGCGCCGGTCGGTGACCAGGTCGCGTATCCATCCGGCCTGCACGTCGAAGTCGGGCCACTGGTAGATCCAGAACGAGCGTGCCACGGCCGAGTCCAACGTGATGTAGTCGTGTTCCTTGGCTTCCTCCACCCAGGTCACGGTCGGATCGTCCCTGTTGACCGGTGGACGGTCGTTCGCGTGTTCCGGGTCCGCGATGGTGCGGATCAGATACCGCAGGTCGTCCACGGAACACCAGTGGATGGTGTTCCTGCGGGCCCCGCAGTCAAGCAACGCCGGTGCGACGGTCATGCGGATCAGGTCGCCCATGGCGATGCCGACCGCGGCCCGTTCCGTCCGGTCCTTCCTGACGACGTGCGGCAGACGGTCCGCGTTCACGGACACGCTGATGTAGTTCGAGTTCTGCAATGGGGTGAGGATGTCGGGCAGGTGCCACAGGTTCGCCAGATCCTCACGCGCCCATTGCGGCGTCCGATCGTCCTTGAGGTATTCGGGTTCCGGGGGAGTGTGGCCGGGAAGCACGAAGCTCGTCTCCTTCAATTCGATGAAACCGTCCGTTTCGGACAGTCCCTTGAGCATCGTGTTCAACGCCATCGCACGGCCGGCTTTCTGCCGGTCGGAGGAAAGAACCCATTCCTCCACGTTCGCGGTCAATACGGCAGTGGCCTGCCGTTTGTCCGGATCCCACAGGTAGCAGGCTCCCTGGAACGGGGTGCCCACGACCTCCACGCCGTCGCCTTCGATGGTCTGGGCACGGTCCTCGACGTGCCCGTACAATCCCAGCACGCCCAACGGGCGGCCGGACGCGAGCGGCGAGTACGCCCAACGGTTCGTGCCGTCCTTCAGCCGGCCACGCCAATGCGTCCAGATCCACGTCCATGACACGAGGCTCAATCCCTGGATTCGTGGGATGCCGTAGGCGAGGACGAGCGCGCCCAATATCATGATCGGCACGTTCAAGCCCGTGGCCGCTCCGGCCACGAGGATGGCGAGGCCGAGGACGCAGACGATCAGCTGGGCCTTGTCGAGGCCGAGGACCACGCGTGTGGCGGACAGTCGGCTGAACGACGCGGCGGGGACCCTGCTCCGGCCGGTATTGGATTCGTTATCGGACATGGAAACCTCCATCGGATTATCGGTTGTCGGAAAAACAATGGAGGGAACCCGCCTGGGGTCGGGCCCAGGATGGCGGGTTCCCTCCGGTATTACGGCCACACGGCCGCGTGTCGATAACGGATGGCGTCAGCCGACGGTCGGACCGGACGGGGAGCCGTTGACGCCCTGGTACGGGTTCGAACCGCCGGACGAGCCGCCCATGCCGCCGTTTCCGCCACGGCCACCGGAGCCTCCCTGGCCACCGGTACCGCCTTGGCCTCCTTGTCCGCCGTCCGAGCCCTGGCCGCCCTGGCCACCGTCCGCACCCTGGCCTCCCTGGCCTCCTTCGGCGTACGCGCTACCGCCCTGGCCACCGGCCGGTCCAGGAGCGCCTGGAACGCCGGGTGCTCCCGGCGCGCTTGGCGTGTTGGGAACGGAAACGTCCGGCGTGGGTTGCGGTGCGGGAAGGACGGAGGATAGGCCGGAACCGGTCTCGTTCCCATCCGTTTTCGCCGCGGCGTCCATGACCTGGCTCGAACCGGAACGGTCCATTCCATCCGTCGCCGATGGTGGGAGCGGAGGCGCGTCGTTTGGACGGGAAGCGGCGTCCATGACCTGGCTCGAACCGGAATGGTCCGCGCCGTCCGGCTGGACGTCCGGCGTGGACTGGGTTTTCCGCGCGTCATCGCCAACACCGCCGTTCGACGTGTAGTCGCCGTCCGCGCCGCCGGCCTGCCCGTCCTTGGGCAGCAGGTCCTTGATGCCGGAGGCGAGGCCCGGAAGGGAACGGCCCAATTCGCCCGGATTGCCTTGGGATGCGGAAAGCACGGACGCGGCTCCCGAGTTCAACGCCTTGCCGAGACCGCTCGTGTTGCCCGTGGTCGCGGCCTGCACGACACCGGCCGTGACCTGGGCCGCGGCCTTGATGGCGCTTGGACCGATCTTGCCGCCACGCTCCTGCATGTCGGCGGTAACGTTCTCGCCGATGAAGCTCACGGCAGGCATGATGAGCTTCGGACTGAAGCACGCCATGATGATCGTGGCGATGCCCATCAGCGCGGGGAAGAACGATTCCGCGTAGTTCGGATTGTTCTTCGACACGAAGCAGATGCCGGAACCCACCATGATGACCAGGGCGCTCAACGGTGCGGACAGGAGCACGCCGACCACGGCCTGCGCCCATTTCGCCGCGGCGGGACGCGTGACCTTCCAACCGGTCATCATGACCGGCAGCGGCGCCACGCAGGCCAGCAGGATCAGGCTGATGTCGCGTGCGGCGAGCATGCCCGCCAGGGCGAGGACCGCGAGGAAAAGCACGGAGTCCACGACGCAGCGGATGATCAGATCGTATCCGCCGGTGGTCTTGACGATCGTGCCGATGAGGTTCGACACGATGCTGTCGCCGAACGGGTCGGATGTGCCGGCACCGTTCAACGGGACGGTGAGGATCTTGTGCGTGATCTGTCCGACGATGCCGTCCATGGTGATCATCACGCTGATGCACACCGCGGTCAACGGCCATGCGAGCACGGCCATCGCGAAGCTTTTGATCACGTCGGCGACGCTGCCTTTGGCCGCGGCCTGCAAGGCGCCGATGACGCATAACGCCATGTTCACGAATCCCATGATCCAGCCGATACGGTTCGCCGCGGTGATGGCGACGTTCCATTCGTCGTTGGACATGCTGCCCACCAGGCCGCTGAAGGCGCCCGTCAACAGTTGGGAGCACAGGTTGTCCAACGGTTTGAACAGCCAGTCGATAAGGTTCGCGAAGACGGTCTGGATGATGAGTGACATCTGGCCTCCTTCAAAAAAGGAAATGCCGTGGACGGGACTGGCCCGGCCACGGCGTGAATAGGGGTGTGTCAGGCGGGAGCCGTCAGAACAGCGCCTGCGTCGCGAAGAACTTCACGATCGCCATGGCGCTGCCCAGGATCATCGTCGCCAGGGCACACCAGATGAACACCGTGCCGGAATACTGCTGCATCGGACCGGAATGGATCACACGGCCGGCGATCCAGGCGATCGCCGCGCAGATCCACGCTCCGACGGCGATGTACAGGCTCAACGCCCACAGGCCGCCGACCATGTCGGACACCAACTGCATGAACGGGAAGAACGTGAAGTTCGGACTCACCTTCAGGTTCGAGATGTCACCGTTGTTCAGGCCGGTGGCGACGGACACGATTGTTGCCGCGGCGGGCGCCGCGAGATTGTGTAACATGATGCACACTCCTTTCAGAAGATTCCACGCGGCCGGACGGCCCGGCCACGCCGATAATCGGCAGGGGGATTATTTGCTTCCGGTCAACCATTTCCATAGGCCGGTCGCGCCGTCCTTGATGCCCTGGCCGGCCTTCTGGAAGATGTTGCCCTTGCCGTCACCGCCGGAGACCCAGTTCCAACCCTTCAAAGCGTCGTCGACGGCGCCTTTCACGGTGGTCTTGACCGTGTCGGAGATACCGGACACGATGTCGTCGCCCAACTGTTTGACCAGTCCGGTCAGACTGTCGTCGCCCTTGCCTCGACCGTCCTTCAGGTTGGTTTTCCCACTGCCGGACGACTGCGTGTAGGAACGGTTCACGCCCAACCCGTTGGAGCCGAACACGTTGCAGCTCCAACCCCATCCGCTCACGGCGGCTCCGATCACGAACGGGACGAGCATGGCGGCGAGCAGGCGTTTCCAACTGAACGCGCGTTCCATCTGGTTGTTGGACACCAGTCCCGGGATGAGGCTGACGCAGCCGATGATGATCACGCCCACGCACAATACGAGCGCGACGGCGATCACGCCGCCGGCCATGTCTCGGACGCCGGACACATCCCAGGCCGGGTCGGGTTTCAAACCCTTCAACGCGTTGTCCGCGAGGTTCAATGCTTCCATTTCCGTTTCCTTCCATTCGAGGTCCATCAGTACCAGCCGGTCGCTTCGGAATGGGCCCAAGCGCCGCAAGGCGACTGGTAGCGTTGTTGGATGTAACCCAATCCCCATTTGACCTGCGTGGCCGCGTTCGTCTTCCAATCCTGTCCCGCGGACGCCATCTTGCTGCCGGGCAGTGATTGGGGGATGCCGTACGCGCCGGAGGACGGATTCGTCGCGTTCCACTGCCAACCGGATTCGCGTGTCCAGAGCTTGTCCAGACAGTCGAATTGGCTATCATCCCAACCGAAGTCCTTGAGTTTGCGTCGGGCCATCTTCTTCGCGTCCGCGGCCGATGCCTTGTCCCCGGACACGTCGGATGTGGAGTCGTCGCCCGTCACGCACTGTTCCGTGCCAGACGAGCCGGACGCGCCCATGCCCGTGAGCTTGTCGTTCGGCAGCACGTACGTGCCACCATTCCTGATCGGCATGGTCCGTGAATACACTTTGTAGCCGGCGCCCTTCTCACTGGTGGTGATGGTGCCCTTCGCGGTGTCCACGCTTTCGACGATGCCGACATGGCCGTACGTGGGATCCGAATCCTGCACGCCGGCGGGCCAGCTGATGATCGAACCCGCGACCGGCGCGTCCGTCGTGGTCTTGTATCCAGCGGCCGCGCCGGAACGCGCCCAATCCTGACCATTGCCCCAATACTGGCCGACATTCTTCCAGCCGAGTTTCTTCGCCCGCATGCACGTCCACCACGTGCACTGGCCGTACGCGTACGTCGCGCAGTAATTGTTCGGCCCCTGCTGCCCGTTGAACCAAGCCTCGGCGTCCTTCTCGCTCATGCCGACCACGTTCGTGGAACCGGTGCTGCCGGACACGGCCTGCGCGGAAGAAGCCGAGCCATCCGAATTCGTGACGTTCATCGAACCCTTGTACCGGTAGTAGGCCGTATACCCGGCCGCGTACGAGGTGACGCTGATCTCGTCGCCGGTCTGGTCGCCGGCCTTCGGCCCGGTGACACCACCATTCTCGTCATGATGCGCGCCAACGAACCTGCCGTCGCCGATGTAGATCTCCGTGTGGCTGGAACTCCATACGATGTCGCCGGTCTGCAGGTCGGACACCTTGGCCCAATCATGCCGTTCGAACCCGGCCTTCTCCAAGGCCGCGCCCTCACTGGACGTGTTGAACGCGGACGAGCCGACATCCAATCCCGCGTGCTTCAACGCGTGATAGACGAACGACGAACAATCGTAATCCGGATTGCCGTTACGATGCGTCTGACTGTAACCATGGGAGTCATCATCCGCGATGTTCTTCGCCCACGAGACCCACGACGTCGAACCGGACGCGTTCGCCACGCCGCACGTCGTGCCGTACTGGGCCTGGACCATGGCGACGAGGATGGTGCTGAGGCTCATGAGCATGACGAGCGGCACGATGACGATCATCGGCACGGCCAGACCGAACACGGTGGCGCCTTTCACCAGACCATGCCCGCCGTTCCCGGTCCTCTCCGCCATAGGCCCCTCCCATCATCGGCACGCTTATTGCAATCCATTCCACGCGGATACGGGAGGAACCGACGCCGATAATCAGCGAGGGGGAGTGGACGGGAGCCATGGAGAAGCAAAACCGACTCGACGAGGACCGGTCAAGAAGATAGTATCGTCCATTACAGGCCAGACGGAAAGGTGAGTGAACTATGAGCATCGAGATGCGCCCGTTATCTGGAACACGCCCGTTGTACGTGGACGAGCCGGAACCGTTCTGGCCGGCGGGAGACGACCCGGACCTCTACAAGCTGGAACTCTGGAGACTCCACAAAGTGGGATTGGTCCAAGGCCTGCGCAGCGTGCCCTGCTGGAAGTGCGGATACTTGGTCATCCAAAGCGGACTGTTCCTGGAACTCGAGGGACGGGACGGATACCATTGCCGCGTCGTATCCTGGAGCGACGCCCACAACGCCGGTATACTCTCGCAACCATTCCTGCGCACGCTTTCCGACTGCTGGCGTGTACGCCCGACGTATTCCAAGTCGGCGGGGTACGCATATCTGGGCATAACCTGCCCGAAATGCGGCAGTCTCCAAGGAGACAATTTCGTCTACGACAACTATCAGGGCCGGGGAGGCGTGTTCAGCGATCCTGAAGACAAGTCCCCGCTAGAGGTACTGCCCTTGCCGGTGTTCACCGATGATTGGCCGCAAAGATTCCATTGGGCGTTCGACTCGTTCAGCCTCGATCTGGAACCATGGAGGATCAGGTTCGGCAAACCGGTCGCGATATGGGGCAACGCCTGGCCATGGAGCGAATGAGACCACGCAAGACTATGACGGCCGACGCGGCAAGCTCGCGGCGGGGAATATCAGTTGCGGAATAATTCCGCAACTGATATTCTGCCTCCGTGCCAGGAAATGGTGCCTCGCTTATTCGATCAGGGAATCGAAGCCGTTCGTCCGCAGGGACTCATCGGCCAATGATGTTTGCTCCATTGCGGAGATCATTCCCTTCCCGGCATCGATGATAGGAGAGACCTGTTCCCATGAATCCGGTACGGGCACGGGCAGACCCCAGATGTGCCTTGGTTGGAGATGCTGCTGCACCGAGCCGAACTCGTCGAGTTTCATGAGATTCATCGCCGTGGACGACATCAGGAACGCCAGGAGATACGCCCTCATATTCTCGTCGGGAACGCGGACGCGTACCAGGTCGTCGCTGATGACGTACTTGTCCGCGAGTATCCGCGTGGCGTAGGTGACTTTGCCGATCGTGCCGGAACGGGAAATGAGGATGTCCCCCTTCTGCACGCGCAGCATTCTGACGCATTCCTTCTGTTTGTCGGTGGCGCGCGACATGTCAAACCATTTGACGGTCATTCGTCGCTGCTCCAACGCTCCGTTGGCGGTGAGATACGGTGTCAGATTCGTCGTGTCGCTTGGGTCTTCGACGACGAGGCTTCGTGAGCTCCATCGTGGCCCCATGTAGATGCGGATGTTCTTGTCGAGTTGGCCGATGGTGGTGACCGACCAATCGGGTTTGTCGTCGAATTTGCTGACTTTTTCCAACGTCGCGTTCAATTCGGGTGAATAATGCTGCGGGTTGAGGTTGAGATTGTCGTCCAATTCGCCGCGTTCCGCGGTGAAACAGGTTTCGGATTCGGTGAACGTTCCGATGTCTCTGAATGTCTTGTATGCTTCCGCGATCTGGGTCAGGTCCTCATCCAGCTCGCTGGTGGCGGAGCCTTTTTCGTCAAGTGCGAACACTGGTTCGCCCTTCGAATCCTTGCCGACCCTTCTGGATTGGGCCATGAAGATGGTGTAGTCGCCGGGTACCGGATCGTCTTCCAAAGGTTTGGAGAGGAAAAGGACGCATGTTCGAACGCCTGTGTCGGGTTCGAAAGTGTTCTTGTGCAGCGTGACCACCGCATCCACCTTGCATCGCGACAGCATCCACCTGCGGTAGTTGATGTAGGTGCGGTTGTCCAGGATTCCTTTCGGAAGGACGATGCCGATGCGACGGCCCGGCTTGAGCCAATCGATGCAGCGTTCGAGGAACAGGAGCTCCGGCGCCTGACGGATCAATAGGGTGCCGTGGCCGGCATCCCGATCATCATCGTCCGTGATCGTGGGGAACGTGCCTTCCGGATCGGGTCTGTGTCCGAAACCGAATAATTTGAGGATGTCCGGATCCATCATCATGGATTCGGTTTTTTGCCCGGAGAACGGAGGATTGGTGATGATGATGTCCGGCGTGCCTTTTGGACAGTGGCTGGTTATCCACCCGTCCAGATTGGAATACTTGTCGAGTGAGTTTCCCTGGGTCATGCCGGTGTTGCCGTCCCCGGTCAGAAGCATCGCCGTTTTGGCGATCTTCACGAGTCTTTTCGAGATCTCGACCAGGAACACCGAATTCTTGCATAAGCCGAGCCGTCTTTCCCGTTGTGGGCTGCCCGGTTTGGTGCCGTCGATGGCTTTGCGCCGCTTGTATCTGAACGCGGCGGTGGCGAAACCGCCGCTGCCGCCGGCGGGGTCCAGCACTTTGTCGGCTATGTCGGGGTCGAGCATATCGACCATCGCTTTGACCACGAGCCGGTTCGTGAAGAACTGTCCCTGCTGGCGTTTGAGTGTGACATGGGTGAACTGCTCGTATGCCGCGCCCATCAGATCCCAGTCGTCCGCATCGTCCTCCCTGCTGACGAACGAATAGTCCTGGAGCACGGAAGCCGCTTCGACGAGGGTGGAGTCGCCGACGGCGATGTCCTCGTCCTTGTCGAAGACCGTGGGATACTGTTCCGCGTACTCATGGAACAGGCTACGGATGGTTTTCGCCACGGCGGCCCGCCCGTCTTCGGACTTGTTTGCATTCGACCACGAAGTTGATCTTGCCCTGGTCACGGTTCAGGCAGGCGGCCTTGGACGCGTAGACGACGATGTCCGCGCGCACCGGGTTCCCGTCCTTGTCCCGGAGCTCCTTCGACCCATGTTGGATCGGCACCTCCCTCCGGATGGTGTTCGCCGGATAATGGTACTCGTTGATCAGGGTCTCGATGAAACGCTGCCTGACTTTTTCCTCGGGAGTGCTTTTAAGACACCCCCCCCCAAGAATATCCACGATGTCGCCGTTCTCATCGAAACGAACCTTGAATCCCGTGTTCGACATGCATCAGCCTCCTTGTGTCCGATGGCTACAGTGTACAATGACGCCGCCGTTTCCAACGGTTCACGACGGGAAATATCCGACAGGACGAGGCATGGCCGTGGATAACATGCCCGAAGTAAAAGAGAAGCCGGCACTCCAATAAAAATATCAGGTGGGACATAATGTCCCACCTGATATTCTGTTTCAAAACCAATCGTCCCGGCGCCTGGAGGATTGGCGGATGGGGACTCAGGCGGCGAACCCGCAATGGAGAATATCAGGTGCGAGGTTTCCTCGCACCTGATATTCCGAACCATTGTCGGCAACTGAAAAGCTTTTCGAAATCATCGACCGGAAGGGAAACACTACGTTCGGGATGGTCCGCTGTCCGGAACCGTTCATCGTGTTTTCCTTTCGCTTGGCTGGTTATGGTTGTCTTTCCCGGCGGGAGGTTCAGTCAGCGGACATCGTTTTGCCTTGCCCGTTGTACAGGCCGGCTTTGGTGCCATCCACGACAAGCGTCGCGTCGCGATGCAGCGTGCCGTGCCCGTCGAGATAACGGCAGTCATAGGTCCCGTCGGCGGGCATGACCGTGAGGTCAAGGCTCGTGCCGCAGGACAGCCCGTTCACTCCGGTGTCCTTCTCCAATCGGGAGCCGAATTTCAAAGGTTCCGACACGGCCGTGAAAGGTTCCTTGAACATCTCGGCGGTGATGCGGATGGACTGCAGGAAGGCAAGACCGCCCACCATGCCGAACGCCAGCGAGACGACCAGCATGGCGTTGACAAGCAGGCCGGGCCTGTCGGGCTGCTCTTTTTTTGCCAAGCCGCGGGCGACCGCGAACGCGATGCCTGCTATCAGGCTGAACACCAGGGCGAGAATGAGCCAGGCCGGTACGGAGTAGAAGTGCAGGTTGTAGGTTTCCCAGGCCTTGAGCCATGCGGCATAGTCTTTCATTTCGTATCCCTTCTTTCGGATCATGCGGCGGTGCTGATGCCGTCGCGCCGGTTGAGCTCGTCGGCGTGCCGCATGCACGCCATCTGCCATTCGGATGGCTTGCCGTAGCGCAGGCTTCCCTCGTGGCTGAATTCCGCCTCGTGAGGCCTCATGTCGGCGAGCACGTGCTCGCAGACCAGCGAATGCACGTGACGTTCCGAATGACGTTCCGGCACCGGGGTCGGCTGGGCCACGGGCCTACGGTCACGCTCATGGGCTTCAGCGTCCCGTTCGCGTTGGCGTTCGATCTGGGCGACGGTCCAGTCGTTGGCGATCTGGTCCCAGTTGTCGGCGAGACGGCGCGCGGAATCGACACGGCGAAGCCAGAACGTGTTCGCGGGCAGCCAGTCGATGACCGCGAGGATAAGCGCCAACGAGGCCGCACGGTCGCCGTCATGAGCTTTGACGACCCGGCTGACGAGGTTTCCGATCTTGGACAAATCACGTTTGGTCGGTTCCGTGGTGGTCAACGACAGCTTCGAACGGACGGAAGCGAGATGGTCCATCACGGTCGCCGCGTCGGAATCCCCTCCCGTCGTCGTGTTGTTTCCGTCCTCCATGCCGGGGCGCTTCCCGCTTGCGGGGAGCTCTCCCGTAGGGAGAGAGGGGTAATTGTATTTCAATGTATTATTGGGCGACATTTTGTCCAGATTTTTGGACATTTTGTCCTCGCTTCCATCGCCTTCTCCACCTTGCCGCTCCAGGGGCGACATTTTGGGAAGATTGGAGGAAACCGGCTTGTTTTCAACGTTTTCCAGGGGCGACATTTTGGCTTTCGTTTCTTCCGGCTGCCTCTCGTCCGAAAAGCCAGACATTTTGTCCTCGCGTCCGTCGTCTTCCCCGCCCTCCGGTTCCGGGGAAGGCATTTTGGCTTTCGCCTTGTCCGCGCGCTTCATCGCGGCACGGACCTTGGACGCGTTCCGGTCCTCGAACGGTTCGGTCGGCAGGTTCGATTCCTTGCAGATCACGTTCCACACGACGGTCTGATAGTTCCGTCTGACCGGCTTGCCCGTTTTCGGATTGATGGCGCTGAAGGTCTGTTGTCCGGGTTCAAGCAGGCCAAGATCGAGAAGCTGGTCGATGCTACGCTGCACGGTCTTCTCACTCAGTCCGCATGCTCCCGCGATGGTTCCTATCGCGGGCCATGCGGCCGTCCCGTCATCGTAGTGAGCTTTGAAAGCGAGATACGAGAGCACGGCTTTGGTCGCGTTGCGTACCTCGTGCACGTGTTCCTGGACCCATACCATGGTCACCACAGTCATGATCGGACGCTCCTTCCCGTGTATGCCGTTTGAACGTCCCCGGCACGTTCGACGCCGTTAAACGATTCGGTGGAAGCGTCCAACCGCAGGGTCCAGACCTTGGGACGACGGTTCACGGGAACGACGTCTCCATGAAAGTCGACCGCCGCGAGTTCCTGATCTCCCAATGCGATCAGTCCCTTGTCCCGCAGTTCCCTCAACGCCTTGCGCACGGCACGTTCGCTCAATTCGGTCTCCACTTGAATGAGGTTCACAGAAGGCCACGCGCAGTTATCCTCTTCACGGGCCCGGTATGCGAGGTAGAGCAGTACCGCCTTCTGCGTCATGGAACCGAGGTTCAGGCCATACGCCCATGAGACAGCTCTGACGCTCATCTCACCGTCTCCTTTTCCTCCGTCTTGGCGTTGAGACGCCATGCCTTCCAAGGGCCTTCCTCGCCACGTTCACGCTCCAACGCGCCTATATGCCATTTGACCGGTTCGCTGTCGGCCGCGAGCGGCGTGATGAAACCCTGCTTTTCCAAACGGTCCAGGATCGCGTCGAGTTCCGCCGGCGTCATGTCGCACGCGGTCCCTCTCAACGCGCGCACGCCCACGACGGCGATGTCCTCCCGAGGCGTCTGGAACGTGCTGTTGGCAAGACTGACGAGAACAAGCTTCTCGGCCGGAGTGTCCGGCTTGGCCTGCCATGCCCATTTGATGACGCTGATCATTGTCTGCTCCTTTGTCGGTTGTGGTGTTCGTTCTGTTTTGAAAGTCTGTCGAGGGGGTGCCGGACACGCGTCGGCGGCGCCGTTGCCGTTCGGCGCGCATGGCCGGCATGTCGCCGGCATGGCGGAGAAAGAAGAAAAGACCATGCCGGCATCCATCTCCACGTCACCGGGGTCCGGCAACGGCCGATGGACGATCATTTCCTGTACTTATCGACGACCGCGAGAATGTACGGGTAGTCGTCGATGCTCGGACCGAGGCCATGATGATGGTTCTCCAGGAAACGACGGATGTCGTTGCGGAGAGCGTCGGAGCCACGCGTCGCGGTAAGGCATTGACGGATCAGCATCTCCCAAGCCATGCGCTTGCATCGAGTCGTCACGTCCTGGCGCAGGCCCTCCATGTCGGCCGCGTACTTGTCGCTTTCCAGTTCCAACGGCTGGGTGCCGCCGGTCAACCATTCCTGATAACTGGACTTGTCTCCCGCCGGCGCGGACAGGACGGTCGAATCGGGATCGCCGAACACGTCGGCTTCCTCGCAGAGTCGGTCGGCAAGGGCCGCGTTGTTCTCGTTGCGGATCCTTCTTCTCGCTTCGGTGGCGTCCAAAGCCTCGCGTTGCGGCGTCGTGTCCTTCCGCTTCCTGCGGCGTAGCGGCGCGTGGGTCATGCCGCTACGGTATTTGGGCCGCTCAGTACGCATCCACTCGCCCAACCGGTTGCCGATCAGCGTGTTCACGAACGCGCCCAATGGTTTGCGTTCCTCATAGGAGGCCCACCTGCGCAGGCCTCCCTTGAGCAGTTCCACGGCCACGTCGCACATGATCTCGTCAACGGCCCACGCGTATCCCCATTCGGAGAGTCTGCGGGCGACACGTCGACGGTTCTCGTCCAACGCGTCCTCCACTTCCCGCGGGGTCACGCCGTACCGCGTGTGGAAGTCCTTGTCGCTCATGCTGTGGTGTTCCATGGCTTAGAACCTTTCCGAATGCTCTCTTCTGATGCGGGCGAGATACCTTTTCGCGGTGCTGCCGCTCGCGGCCAGTCCCGCGTCCACTGCCTTCGACGCGGTCGGATTCTCGCCTTTAGCCGTAAGCTCGTCGATCCATGCGAGCCACGCCTCGTCATCGGCTCCGGCCTTGCCGCGCCGGCCGGTTTTCCCTGGCTTCGGCTTTTCCTCCGCCTGGGCGTCGTCGGTCTTCTCTTCCGGCCCGTCGGCCGGTTCCACGGCCGTCACGTCCGGTCCCACGGGTTCGGGAGCCGGCTCGTCCTGGCCGTCCACGGTCGGGGCATCCCGCTCATCGGGTTGGATGGTGAGGGTCGGGATGATGACTGGTTCACGCATCACCGGCTGCGGGATGGCGTGCTGTTCGACGGTCGGGGTTGAGGCGTCGGCGGCTGGCGCTTCGGCCTCATCGGCTTTTGGGGCCGCATCGTCCTCCATGGCGGGAACGATGGTCTGGAAGTCGAACAGGTCCGGAATCTCCGGCTTCGCCGGTTCAGCCGGTTCGGGAGCCGATGCCGGCGGTTCGGACGGGATGGCCGGGGCCGGCCCGCGCCGGCAAC
>OATH01000276.1_pt1 | contig 44852 bp, 56 predicted proteins | sample 1494971 | NCBI WGS metagenome assembly OATH01 (sample SAMEA2579949, study PRJEB22360) | human gut metagenome
GCATGTGACGTTGCTTGACCCGCAAATGGAAAGACAACTGGTGCTGGGATTATGAATAACATACAAATAAGAGACTATCAGCCTGGCGATTTTCAGCAACTATGCGCTATTTTCATTAGAGCGGTTACGATGACTGCCAGTCAGCATTATTCACCACAACAAATTGCCGCCTGGGCGCAGATTGACGAATCTCGCTGGAAGGAGAAACTCGCGAAATCACAAGTGCGGGTTGCAGTCATTAATGCAAAACTGGTCGGCTTTATTACCTGCGTTGAACACTATATCGATATGTTATTTGTTGACCCTGAATACACCCGCCGTGGGGTTGCCAGCGCTTTGTTAAAACCTTTGATTAAGTCTGAATCCGAACTTACGGTGGACGCAAGCATAACCGCAAAACCCTTTTTTGAACGTTATGGTTTTCAGACAGTTAAGCAGCAACGCGTTGAATGTCGGGGAGAGTGGTTTATTAATTTTTATATGCGTTATAAACAGCAACATTAAATCCAGCTTGCAATGAAAATAACGCAAGCCTAGTATGTGCGCGTTTTCTTATTCCACAAACTGCAAGGAGGTAAATCATGACAAATCCTTTATCAATGACTCTTTGCAGACCTTTCCAGGATTAATTCTTTTTTTCTTGCCCTGGATTCGTCTGCCATTTCCTGATTTTTTAATTGTTACTCTCAATAATTCAAGTCGCAACACATGCAACTTGAAGTATGACGAGTCTATTTACGGAATGGTATATGGGCAATTATATTCGTCCCTTATCCGATGCGGTATTTACCATCGCATCTGATGACCTGTGGATCGAGAGTTTAGCGATCCAACAATTACACACCACGGCAAATTTACCCAACATGCAGCGCGTAGTGGGGATGCCAGATTTACATCCCGGACGCGGCTATCCGATTGGCGCAGCGTTCTTCTCTGTTGGTCGTTTTTATCCGGCACTGGTCGGCAATGATATCGGCTGCGGTATGGCGCTATGGCAAACAGATATTCTCACTCGCAAATACAACGCCGATAAGTTTGAAAAGCGATTATCAGATCTGGATGACGTTGCTGAAGAAAGCTGGCTGGAGGAAAACCTGCCGTCAGCATTTGCACAGCATCCGTGGCGCAGCTCGCTTGGCTCTATCGGTGGCGGCAATCATTTCGCTGAACTGCAACAAGTTGATCAAATCATCAACGCTGAACTGTTTGCACTGGCAGGTCTGGATGCACAACATCTGCAACTGTTGGTTCATAGCGGCTCGCGGGGGGTGGGGCAGTCTATTTTACAGCGGCATATTGCCTCGTTCTCGCATCATGGTTTGCCTCAAGGCAGTGACGACGCGCTACGGTATATTGCGGAACATGACGATGCGCTGGCGTTTGCGTGTATTAATCGCCAGATGATCGCTTTGCGCATAATGCAACAAGTTAAGGCCACGGGAAGTCCGGTTCTGGATGTGGCGCATAACTTTGTTAGCGCGTGTCAAATCGGCGATCAACAGGGCTGGTTGCATCGTAAAGGTGCCACGCCGGATGACAACGGTCTGGTGATTATTCCCGGTTCACGTGGTGATTACTCCTGGATTGTACAGCCTGTTGCGAACGAAAAAACGCTCCACTCGCTGGCGCATGGGGCAGGGCGTAAATGGGGGCGCACCGAGTGTAAAGGGCGTCTGGCAGCGAAATACACGGCGACGCAACTCTCGCGTACTGAACTTGGCAGTCGGGTAATTTGTCGCGATAAACAACTCATCTTTGAAGAAGCGCCACAAGCCTATAAATCGGCTGAAAGCGTGGTGCAATGTCTGGCGCAGGCCGGTTTAATTATTCCTGTCGCGCGGCTGCGTCCGGTGCTAACGCTCAAAAACAGTGGAGGGAAAAAAGGATGATCTTGCTACAACTCTCCTCAGCGCAGGGGCCGGAAGAATGTTGTCTCGCAGTGAAAAAGGCGCTGGACAGGCTAATTAAAGAAGCTGCCCGACAAGACGTCGCGGTAACGGTGTTGGAAACAGAAACGGGCCGCTACTCTGACACGCTGCGTTCAGCTCTGGTTTCTCTGGATGGCGATAACGCATGGGCATTAAGCGAAAGCTGGTGCGGCACTATTCAGTGGATTTGTCCGAGTCCGTATCGGCCTCATCATGGGCGCAAAAACTGGTTTCTGGGCATTGGGCGTTTTACCGCTAATGAGCAGGAACAATCGGATGCAATCCGTTATGAGACGTTGCGTTCGTCGGGGCCGGGCGGTCAACATGTCAATAAAACCGACTCGGCGGTACGCGCCACGCATTTGGCATCCGGTATTAGCGTGAAGGTTCAGTCAGAGCGTAGTCAGCATGCTAACAAGCGGCTGGCACGATTGCTGATTGCCTGGAAGCTGGAGCAGCAGCAACAGGAAAATAGCGCGGTGCTGAAATCGCAGCGGCGAATGTTCCATCACCAGATTGAACGTGGCAACCCGAGACGGACATTTACAGGGATGGCTTTTATCGAAGGATAATGAAGGATGAAACTGCCGGAAGGCGATTAAACGCCATCCGGCAGCAAATCAAATAATTACTTCGCCGGAATTTCTTTCAGCAGTTCAGTCAGCAGTGTCCAGTAATGACCTACGCTTTCGATGTGAACTTGCTCATCCGGAGAGTGTGGACCGGTGATAGTTGGCCCGATAGAAACCATGTCCATTTCCGGATACGGTTTTTTGAACAGACCACATTCCAGGCCCGCGTGGATAATCTGGATGTTCGGTGTTTTGTTGAACAGACGCTGATAGGTTTCACGTACCAGATGCATCACCGGAGAATTAGCGTCCGGCTGCCAGCCAGGATATGCGCCTTTCGCTTCGGTTTTCGCGCCAGCTAGTTTACCCAGCGAATCCAGCATGCTCACCACGTAGTCTTTACCGCTGTCGATCAGTGAACGGATCAGGCAGTGAATTTCTACGTTATTGTCAGTCATGGTCACCACACCGACGTTCAGGGAGGTTTCGACCACACCTTTTGCCACGTCGGAATTGCGGATCACACCGTTCGGGGTGGCGTTCAGCAGACGAATAAAGGTATCGCGAGATTTCGCAATCAGGGCAGCTTTATCGTTCGCTACAGAGTCCAGCAACAAGGCCAGATTTTTCTCTTTCTCTGCCAGCTCGTTTTTCAGGATCTCCTGATAGGTATTCACCAGAGATTTCAGGACGTCGACTTTATCAGCTGCGACAGCAATGGTCGCAAAGGCTTCACGCGGGATGGCGTTACGCAGTGTGCCGCCGTTGAAATCGATAAGGCGCAGATCCAGTTCTTCCGCATGACCCGCCAGGAAGCGCACCAGTAGTTTGTTGGCATTACCCAGGCCAACGTGGATTTCACCGCCGGAGTGACCGCCTTTCAGACCTTTTAAGGTTAACTTGAAGGTTTCAAAACCAGCTGGAACCGCTTCACGATCTAAATGCAGGTTGGAGGTGAAGTCGATACCCCCCGCACAACCCATGTAGATTTCACCTTCTTCTTCGGAGTCGGTGTTAATCAGAATATCAGCCTGCAACCAGTTGCTCTGTAAGCCGAACGCACCGTCCATACCGGCTTCTTCGGTCATGGTCAGCAGCACTTCCAGCGGGCCGTGAACCACGTTTTCGTCAGCCAGAACCGCCAGCGCAGACGCCATACCAATGCCGTTATCTGCACCCAGCGTGGTGCCGCGCGCTTTAACCCATTCGCCATCAATATAAGGCTGGATAGGATCTTTCGTGAAGTCATGCACGGTGTCGTTATTTTTCTGCGGCACCATATCGAGGTGGGCCTGTAAGACGACCGGTTTACGATTTTCCATACCTGCGGTAGCAGGTTTACGAATCAGGATATTACCTACCTGATCGCGTTCGACATGGAAACCTTTCTCTTTTGCCCAACCAACAATGTATTCAGCGAGTTGCTCTTCATGATAGGACGGGTGAGGAATAGAACAGATTTTGGCAAAAATATCCCACAGCGGCTGTGGAGATAATTGAGACAGTTCAGACACGTTAAGTCTCCTTGTCGATCACCCGCAAAACAGTATTGCAGGTCACAGGGTTAGCAGAAAATGTTGTCAACACAAGACAGGCTTGCGAGATATGTTTGAGAATACCACTTTATCCCGCGTCAGGGAGAGGCAGTGCGTAAAAAGACGCGGACTCATGTGAAATACTGGTTTTTAGTGCGCCAGATCTCTATAATCTCGCGCAACCTATTTTCCCCTCGAACACTTTTTAAGCCGTAGATAAACAGGCTGGGACACTTCACATGAGCGAAAAATACATCGTCACCTGGGACATGTTGCAGATCCATGCACGTAAACTCGCAAGCCGACTGATGCCTTCTGAACAATGGAAAGGCATTATTGCCGTAAGCCGTGGCGGTCTGGTACCGGGTGCGTTACTGGCGCGTGAACTGGGTATTCGTCATGTCGATACCGTTTGTATTTCCAGCTACGATCACGACAACCAGCGCGAGCTTAAAGTGCTAAAACGCGCAGAAGGCGATGGCGAAGGCTTCATCGTTATTGATGACCTGGTGGATACCGGTGGTACTGCGGTTGCGATTCGTGAAATGTATCCAAAAGCACATTTTGTGACTATCTTCGCAAAACCGGCTGGTCGTCCGCTGGTTGATGACTATGTTGTTGATATCCCGCAAGATACCTGGATCGAACAGCCGTGGGATATGGGCGTCGTATTCGTCCCGCCAATCTCCGGTCGCTAATCTTTTCAACGCCTGGCACTGCCGGGCGTTGTTCTTTTTAACTTCAGGCGGGTTACAATAGTTTCCAGTAAGTATTCTGGAGGCTGCATCCATGACACAGGCAAACCTGAGCGAAACCCTGTTCAAACCCCGCTTTAAACATCCTGAAACCTCGACGCTAGTCCGCCGCTTTAATCACGGCGCACAACCGCCTGTGCAGTCGGCTCTTGATGGTAAAACCATCCCTCACTGGTATCGCATGATTAACCGTCTGATGTGGATCTGGCGCGGCATTGACCCACGTGAAATCCTCGACGTCCAGGCACGTATTGTGATGAGCGATGCTGAACGTACCGATGATGATTTATACGATACCGTGATTGGCTACCGTGGTGGCAACTGGATTTATGAGTGGGCCACCCAGGCGATGGTGTGGCAACAAAAAGCCTGTGCGGAAGAAGATCCGCAACTCAGTGGTCGACACTGGCTGCATGCGGCTACGTTGTACAACATTGCCGCCTATCCTCATCTGAAAGGAGATGACCTGGCCGAGCAAGCGCAGGCTTTATCAAACCGCGCCTATGAAGAGGCCGCCCAGCGTCTGCCGGGCACGATGCGGCAGATGGAGTTTACCGTACCCGGCGGTGCGCCCATCACCGGCTTTTTGCATATGCCGAAAGGCGATGGCCCGTTCCCGACAGTATTAATGTGTGGTGGTCTGGATGCGATGCAGACGGACTATTACAGCCTGTATGAACGTTATTTTGCGCCGCGCGGCATTGCGATGCTGACTATTGATATGCCGTCGGTGGGCTTTTCTTCAAAATGGAAGCTCACCCAGGACTCCAGCCTGTTGCATCAGCACGTCTTAAAGGCGCTGCCTAACGTACCGTGGGTGGATCACACTCGCGTCGCGGCCTTTGGTTTCCGTTTCGGCGCTAACGTTGCCGTGCGTCTGGCATACCTTGAATCGCCGCGTCTGAAAGCGGTTGCCTGTCTTGGTCCGGTAGTTCATACCCTGTTGAGTGATTTTAAGTGCCAGCAACAGGTGCCGGAAATGTATCTTGACGTTCTGGCGAGTCGTTTGGGGATGCATGATGCTTCCGACGAAGCGTTACGCGTGGAGCTGAATCGCTATTCATTAAAAGTGCAAGGATTGCTGGGACGTCGCTGCCCAACGCCAATGTTATCAGGCTACTGGAAGAACGATCCGTTCAGCCCGGAAGAGGACTCACGCTTAATCACCTCATCATCTGCTGACGGTAAATTATTAGAGATCCCATTTAACCCGGTGTATCGGAATTTTGACAAAGGTCTTCAGGAAATCACCGGCTGGATCGAAAAACGCTTGTGTTAAAAATTTGCTAAATTTTGCCAATTTGGTAAAACAGTTGCATCACAACAGGAGATAGCAATGACGTTACCGAGTGGACACCCGAAGAGCAGATTGATCAAAAAATTTACCGCACTAGGCCCGTATATTCGTGAAGGTAAGTGCGAAGATAATCGATTCTTTTTCGATTGTCTGGCTGTATGCGTCAACGTGAAACCGGCACCGGAAGTGCGTGAATTCTGGGGCTGGTGGATGGAGCTGGAAGCGCAGGAATCCCGTTTTACCTACAGTTACCAGTTTGGTCTGTTCGATAAAGCAGGCGACTGGAAGAGTGTTCCGGTAAAAGACACTGAAGTGGTTGAACGACTGGAGCACACCCTGCGTGAGTTTCACGAGAAGCTGCGTGAACTGCTGACGACGCTGAATCTGAAGCTGGAACCGGCGGATGATTTTCGTGACGAGCCGGTGAAGTTAACGGCGTGAGTGAAATGTGCCGGATGCATCACATCCGGCAATAATCATTAAAACTGATAGGTCATGCCAACCGCGACAATATCATCATTATTAATATTCAATTTGTTATCGCTATCCAGTTGGTTGATTTTATAATCAACAAACGCTGACATATTTTTGTTGAAATAATATGTAGCCCCGACATCGATATAATTGACCAGATCTTCATCACCGATACCTTCAATATCTTTCCCTTTCGATAAGACATAACCCAGCGATGGACGCAGACCAAAGTCAAACTGGTATTGAGCGACCGCTTCAAAGTTCTGTGTCTTATTGGCAAAGCCGCCAGTTATTGGCGTCATTTTGCGTGTTTCAGAATAAAAAGTTGCCAGATAAATATTATTGGCATCGTATTTCAGACCTGTAGCCCATGCTTCTGCACGCTTGCCTGTGCCACGGCTTTGCAGGTTCTGCTCGTTGGTGCGATCTGAGTTGGTATAGGCCCCACTAATGGCGAAATCGCTGCCGCCAAAGTCATATGTCAATGACGTGCCGAAGCCATCGCCGTTTTGCTTTTTAACGTCGCGGTTTTCGTTTTTCCCTTGATATTGCAGGGTTAAGTTCAGGCCATCGATAACGCCGAAGAAGTCGGTGTTCCGATACGTCGCCAGACCGCTGGCGCGTTTGGTCATAAAGTTGTCGGTCTGCGCCGAGGAGTCGCCACCAAATTCCGGGAACATATCGGTCCAGGCTTCCACGTCATACAACGCGCCCAGGTTACGGCCATAGTCGAAAGAACCCAAATCTTTATACTTCAATCCGGCAAAAGCGAGACGCGTTTTTTGCTGTGCAGTATCACTCTCCGCTTTATTTCCGGCAAACTCCGCTTCCCAACGGCCATAGCCAGTCAGTTGATCGTTAATTTGTGTTTCGCCTTTAAAACCAAAACGGATATAACTCTGGTCGCCATCTTTACTGTCGTTATCACTCATATAATGCATGGCTTTAACTTTGCCATAGACATCCAGTTTATTACCGTCTTTGTTATATATTTCTGCGGCCTGTACGGATGCAGATGCCACAATGCCCATCACCACTAATGCCAGAGTGCTCTTTTTCATTTTCATTCCTGATTTTAATTAACGCGCGAATATTCAGCGGGAGAGCCCCGTTGAAAACAGGAAAGTTTTTAACCTGAGATTGTTAAAGATATATTACAGATTAATAATATTCTTAAAATGTGGTAATTTATTAAATCTGTAATAAAAGCGTAAACAACTGCCGCTAGGCTTGCTGATCCCGCGCAACAAAACGCCATGCTTTGCTTGCAGATGGTTGGCAACCGACGACAGTCCTGCTAAAACGTTCGTTTGATATCATTTTTCCTAAAATTGAATGGCAGAGAATCATGAGTGACAGCCAGACGCTGGTGGTAAAACTCGGCACCAGTGTGCTAACAGGCGGATCGCGCCGTCTGAACCGTGCCCATATCGTTGAACTTGTTCGCCAGTGCGCGCAGTTACATGCCGCCGGGCATCGGATTGTTATTGTGACGTCGGGCGCGATCGCCGCCGGACGTGAGCACCTGGGTTACCCGGAACTGCCAGCGACTATCGCCTCGAAACAACTGCTGGCAGCGGTAGGGCAGAGTCGACTGATTCAACTGTGGGAACAGCTGTTTTCGATTTATGGCATTCACGTCGGGCAAATGCTGCTGACCCGTGCTGATATGGAAGACCGTGAACGCTTCCTGAACGCCCGCGACACCCTGCGTGCGTTGCTCGATAACAATATCGTTCCGGTAATCAATGAGAACGATGCTGTCGCTACGGCAGAGATTAAAGTCGGCGATAACGATAACCTTTCTGCGCTGGCGGCGATTCTGGCGGGTGCCGATAAACTGTTGCTGCTGACCGATCAAAAAGGTTTGTATACCGCTGACCCGCGCAGCAATCCGCAGGCAGAACTGATTAAAGATGTTTACGGCATTGATGACGCACTGCGCGCGATTGCCGGTGACAGCGTTTCAGGCCTCGGAACTGGCGGCATGAGTACCAAATTGCAGGCCGCTGACGTGGCTTGCCGTGCGGGTATCGACACCATTATTGCCGCGGGCAGCAAGCCGGGCGTTATTGGTGATGTGATGGAAGGCATTTCCGTCGGTACGCTGTTCCATGCCCAGGCGACTCCGCTTGAAAACCGTAAACGCTGGATTTTCGGTGCGCCGCCGGCGGGTGAAATCACGGTAGATGAAGGGGCAACTGCCGCCATTCTTGAACGCGGCAGCTCCCTGTTGCCGAAAGGCATTAAAAGCGTGACTGGCAATTTCTCGCGTGGTGAAGTCATCCGCATTTGCAACCTCGAAGGTCGCGATATCGCCCACGGCGTCAGTCGTTACAACAGCGATGCATTACGCCGTATTGCCGGGCACCACTCGCAAGAAATTGATGCAATACTGGGATATGAATACGGCCCGGTTGCCGTTCACCGTGATGACATGATTACCCGTTAAGGAGCAGGCTGATGCTGGAACAAATGGGCATTGCCGCGAAGCAAGCCTCGTATAAATTAGCGCAACTCTCCAGCCGCGAAAAAAATCGCGTGCTGGAAAAAATCGCCGATGAACTGGAAGCACAAAGCGAAATCATCCTCAACGCTAACGCCCAGGATGTTGCTGACGCGCGTGCCAATGGCCTTGGCGAAGCGATGCTTGACCGTCTGGCACTGACGCCCGCACGGCTGAAAGGCATTGCCGATGATGTGCGCCAGGTGTGTAACCTCGCCGATCCGGTGGGGCAGGTAATCGATGGCAGCGTACTGGACAGCGGCCTGCGTCTTGAGCGTCGTCGCGTACCGCTGGGGGTTATTGGCGTGATTTATGAAGCGCGCCCGAACGTGACGGTTGATGTCGCTTCGCTGTGCCTGAAAACCGGTAATGCGGTGATCCTGCGCGGTGGCAAAGAAACGTGTCGCACTAACGCTGCAACGGTGGCGGTGATTCAGGACGCCCTGAAATCCTGCGGCTTACCGGCGGGGGCCGTGCAGGCGATTGATAATCCTGACCGTGCGCTGGTCAGTGAAATGCTGCGTATGGATAAATACATCGACATGCTGATCCCGCGTGGTGGCGCTGGTTTGCATAAACTGTGCCGTGAACAGTCGACAATCCCGGTGATCACAGGTGGTATAGGCGTATGCCATATTTACGTTGATGAAAGTGTAGAGATCGCTGAAGCATTAAAAGTGATCGTCAACGCGAAAACTCAGCGTCCGAGCACATGTAATACGGTTGAAACGTTGCTGGTGAATAAAAACATCGCCGATAGCTTCCTGCCCGCATTAAGCAAACAAATGGCGGAAAGCGGCGTGACATTACACGCAGATGCAGCTGCACTGGCGCAGTTGCAGGCAGGCCCTGCGAAGGTGGTTGCTGTTAAAGCCGAAGAGTATGACGATGAGTTTCTGTCATTAGATTTGAACGTCAAAATCGTCAGCGATCTTGACGATGCCATCGCCCATATTCGTGAACACGGCACACAACACTCCGATGCGATCCTGACCCGCGATATGCGCAACGCCCAGCGTTTTGTTAACGAAGTGGATTCGTCCGCTGTTTACGTTAACGCCTCTACGCGTTTTACCGACGGCGGCCAGTTTGGTCTGGGTGCGGAAGTGGCGGTAAGCACACAAAAACTCCACGCGCGTGGCCCAATGGGGCTGGAAGCACTGACCACTTACAAGTGGATCGGCATTGGTGATTACACCATTCGTGCGTAAATAAAACCGGGTGATGCAAAAGTAGCCATTTGATTCACAAGGCCATTGACGCATCGCCCGGTTAGTTTTAACCTTGTCCACCGTGATTCACGTTCGTGAACATGTCCTTTCAGGGCCGATATAGCTCAGTTGGTAGAGCAGCGCATTCGTAATGCGAAGGTCGTAGGTTCGACTCCTATTATCGGCACCATTTAAATCAATAAGTTACACATCATTAGTACCTTCCTTATTTTTTGACTGGGACAAATTTGGGACCGATGGGTTCAGGATCGAGTCTATTTGCCGTGCGTGTTCGGTAAGGTGATTAGGTGCAAGGTGAGCATATCGACGAACCATTTCGATAGACTCCCAGCCTCCCATTTCCTGTAACACTGACAATGGGACTCCGGCTTGAACCAGCCAACTTGCCCAGGTGTGTCTCAAGTCGTGAAATCTGAAATCATCAATACCAGCCCGTCTCAGCGCCGCTTTCCAGGCTGTGTTTGCGTCATACCGCATCTTCCTTACTGTTGGCGCTTTCGTTCCGTCTGGTTTGGTACAGCTTTCCTTGTACACAAATACCCAACGGTGATGATTCCCGATTTGTTTTTTCAATACGCGACATGCAGTATCATTCAGCGCAACGCCAATTGCGCGGTTTGATTTACTCTCTTCCGGGTTTATCCATGCCACCCGGCGCTGCATATCTATTTGTTGCCATTCAAGGTTGATGATGTTCGAGCGTCTTAAGCCTGTTGCCAGTGCAAATTCAACAACAGACTTTAATGGCTCCGGACATTCATCAATCAGCCTTTGTGCTTCATGGGGCTCCAGCCAGCGGATCCGTTTATTCTTTGGTTGAGGCACTTTAATAATTGGTGCCTTATCCAGCATTTTCCATTCACGCTCTGCGGCTCTTAGTAGGGCCTTTATAAATGAAAGATGCGTAGCCTTCGTTGCAACGGACGCTGGTTTTGGCGTGTATTCTGGAACAGGTTTCCCTTTTTTTCTGCATGCTTCTGCCCTGAGTTTCCAGTTTTCCTCATGACGCCGGTTCGTCATTTTCTGCATTGCTGAATAAATTTTTGATTCAGTAATGTCTCTTAGTTGCATTCCTGCGAAATGTTGAAGCCAGAATCCGATCCGGCTTTTGTCATCGTCCAGTGATTTTTTATGTGCTTTCTCTTCAAGCCATCTGACACACGCTTCCTCGAACGTTATATCAGGTATTTCACCAAGTTTGCTGACCCGCCATGCTTCAGCCTTTAGCTTGTCATGGAGTTCTGTCGCCTGCCTTTTGTCCTTTGTTCCAAGAGACTGTTTAAATCTTTTACCGTTCGGCAATGTGAAACTGGCGTACCATATTTCACCTCTGCGGAAGAGTGACATTTTCTTTCCTCTGTTATGCCATCACCCGCGCTCACCTGGACAGTATGCAGCGGAGACTGAAGAGCCGCAATGCAGGCTTGTCGTGTTGTGAGGTAAGGAGATTTATTCTTAGTGGGATCTTTGCGTGTTGCCTGAAGACGCCCTGTGCGTATCCAGTTAATGGCAGTCGGTCTGGATATCTTGAGAAAATGACAGGCCTCATCGAGTGTGAGGCTGTATGGCTCCATTATTTCACCTCTTGCTGTAACATTGTTGAAAAATAGATACCAGCTCGTTGCTGCCAGACGATCCAACCGAGAGTCATATCCCATGCCATGTATTCGTTATCGCCGTTTTTTGCTCTCCGACGATCTACTAAGTCACCGAAACGCTTTTCCATGAATAATTCATAAGCTTCGCGTTCATCTGGTTCTACTTCCAGAGATAGGAGTGCGATTTCATAAGCACGGCGCTCAATATCGTCTCGCACGTCAAGGCTGCTGATACGCTCTTTAATTTCTTTAATCAGTTCTTTGTCGGTAAAAGTGGTCATTATGCTCCAGCCTCCGGTGCTTTTGGCATTACTGCCCAGTGAGTAATATTGACGTTTTCAAGGTCCCCGACCTGAAATGTCCACTGCCATTCTCCGGTTTCTTTTTGTCCCCAGGTGTACCAGAGAGAACGCCAGCCAATTAGCCAGCCTTCTCCGTTAGCATCGAATAACAAAACACTTTCATTTGCTGGTGGCAGTTCAGTTGACACTGGTATTACTTTGTTTTCCTGTGCTGCACATTTAGCTTCAAGCGCATCGAATTTACGCACCAGGTATTCAGCATCTGTTTCATTTACTTTCAGATCTCGCGGTACACATCTCCCACGAAGAAACCCTTCCATTTCGAAAACATTCATGCGCATTTGCGTAACTCCGATAACTCGTTAAAGCGTTCCATAAACATCCCGTAGGCATGGCCCGGTGCCAGTGGAATCACGTTGAACATCTCTGTTGCCGGGATACCTTCCAGTACAGGCCAGAAAGAGCCATCATCAAGCCCGAGATCGCGGCGTTCGGTTGCCAGCATGATGAGATCGGCATATTTCACGGGCGTACTCATAACTGGGGGTAACCCGTATTTCTCACGGATTACGGCGTCTATTTTTTCTTCCATTTGTTTATAGTCAGGAAGAAGGCGTTTCAGTGGTGCGGGAATGTCCTGACAATACGCTTCTGTTGCATCATGCATTAACGCTTCGAAAGCAAACTCCTGCGGTACCAGCTGGCTGCAAAGCACCGCATGTTGGGCGACGCTGTAGAAGTGTGAAAGATGCCCTGCAAAGCGACAGATATTTGAGAGGGAAACAGCGATATCGTTAATCACGATGTCGTCTTTATTTATCCTGTCATAATAAAAATGCTTCCCGGAAAAAGTTTTAATAAATGACATTTTGTTCTCCACGTATATGCGCTGCACCGCGCTGAATTCTGGTAAAAGGAAGCCCTCACCATCCGGTGATTATTGAGTTAATTACGTTTCCATAAATGCCCCCGCAGGGGCATTTGCAGTAATGAAATCAGGCGGTGAAAGTACCAATAAAGGTTTCGACTTTGCTGTCTTTGAATTTCTCAACAAGCAGATCACGAAATTCGTTAGCCATTTCTTCCTGCACTGCTTCCAGCTGAATAATGCGCAGAACCAGTACAGGGCGATCACCAGTGATAATGCTGAGTCGTAATTTAAATGGACGTTCTTTCAGGCCTTCAAACGGAACGCATTTAAATTCAAATGCCACTGGCATAATGTCTTTGGTCTTCGCTTCGACAGACTCCATCAGGGAGCGTTTGCCGCTGAAGTCATTGTCTTCAAAATCAGCAGTCTGGTTCGCTTCAATTGTGATTTTACGGACTGCCGCAGCCGCTTTTGTTGCCTGAATGGCGTCACCATTAGCATCAAAGCCCACAAGGTAGTCGGCCCAGTCTTCAATCCATTCTGCCAGTGACTTCTGGGAGTTACGCTCGCCGTTAACAGACAACAGAGCAGAGAACGGTGCTGTCTTTTTCAGTTTGAGAGTGGCAGTGTTATCTGCGTGACCTGGCTCATCAATAGTACCCAGGTTAAGCACACTGACGGCACGCATATTATCGGCATCGATAAAGCAGCGGGTGCCTTCATCTGCAAGATCTTTAGAATAACGGGTAAAATCATCGATGCTGGCAGTGGAAAGCGCACCACGGAAACGGAAGCGATTTAAATTAAATTTTTCCAGATCATGAATGCGGAAATTCTCAGGCAATGCCACAGCATCGGCACCAATCTTACTGATAATTTCATTAACACCCTGAGCAGAAATAAGGGCATGGATTTGATTAATTGCGGTTGCGTCTAAGTTCTGAGACATAATAAGTCCTCACTATATAAAGATATTCAGTGATGAGATAAATAATCAGTTAATTAAAAACGATATTAACGACCTGCTGCGCGGAGTTTTCCGTCAGGTTCACCGGCAAGAGTCAGTAACTGTCCCTGGTCTTCCTGCAGAATAGTCAGGCGACCACCGCGATTGACATACATCGGCGTTTCGGTGGTGTCTTCTTCGGAAATTTTCCCGCGGTTAGTCGGGCGAACATATGAGAGTTTGTGTTTGATTTTCACACGGTTCTCATCAAATGGTTCGATTTCCAGGTTGAGTGAGACCTTACCTTTGGTTTTCGTGTTCATCACACCGGAAGCGACTTCACTGAGAACTGCGCCGATTTTGGTTTCAAATACGCCGCCGTCCAGCTCCCCGATAAATGCCTGCACATCAGTACTGCGTTCGCTAGCCATTTTGCTGCTCCTCATCATATCGACCCTGCAAGGCCGATTAGTTTCTCCACAAAACAGAGAAGAACACCTGCGGTGGCAGCCGCCCGGATGGATTGGGTTATGAGCCCGTCGTCCGGTGATGCTCTTCTCTGTTTTGTAAAAAGGACGGTACCAGCCGGAAGCAAGGGTACAAACTGGTACAGCCAGGACTACACACAGCATAAAGTTGTGGTGCCGGGTGCCTCCCGGTGCCTGGCGAAGGTTGCACACCAGACGGGTGGGTATCCACAGAAGGTCGACTGTCAGCCTCAACCTTAACCCGCGTGCGCTGAGCCGCATTCACCACAACGCTAAGGATTCTCTTTGGTTGAAAATACTTAGCTGTTATGTGCCTGTCTTTTCACCACTTCAGGCTCGGTGGTATCTTGGTGTTTTCATATAGCCAAGAAGGAAATAGTTATGACCAAAGAAGAAAAAATTCTTTATTTATTCCAACTATCGGTTAAGACTCACACTGCATATCAGACTGCTGCCATGACATCAGATAAAAATTACAGTACGTCAGAAAACCCGATAGACGACATAAGCAAGCTTTACGATAAGTTCGAAGCACTACTCGATAAAAAGTTTGCTGAGGCTGGGCTTGAGTGATTGTTGAATAATCGACAAAACCCAACTTAAATTTTCGTCAGTGGGCTCGATGCCATGTGCGGTGAGCTCACTTTTCAAAACTCCAAGTAATTCAGAGCTGATTTTCAATATATCTGCTTGATTTCTAACTATTCCCACTTTTTCCTCCCTTGGTCTACGCGCGGTCATGTTTTACGCCCAAACGACTTCACAGTTATTGTTTAAAATCTGGACTTTCATTTCATACACCTGCTTTAACATGAGTGCCTGGTGACACAACATGACTCAACGAATCATCCTGGACTTCATATGCCCCAGGCGGCTACTTCGTGGGCGTCCTGCCTGTTCGTTATCTTTGATATAAAATCTAACTTAACTTAGTTATTATGGCAAGAGAAAACACCAAACTTTTCTTAGTTCGGTGCCTTAGTTAGAGAAGAGAGGTCTTAGAGTTCGTATTGAACTCCTTTGACTACACCAATGATAAGGCAATTACCATTGATAGGGATGTTGGGATACCGAGGATTTAATGGCACTAAAAACTTTTGAGGGCCATCGATGACTAATTTTTTTACTGTAGCTTCGTTTGTTCCATCAAGTCGAGCGATGACTATTTTTCCATGACGAGGTTCTGCATCTGGATCTACAATCACTGTTGCGCCTTCTGGTATTGTTGGGAGGCCATTAGGGTTAGTCATGGAGTCACCTTTAACCTCTAATGCAAATGAGTTATCACCAATCTTTAATGATGTATCTACCCACTTGTCCACTTCACTAAACACTTCTGCTGCCCTGCACTCAGTAAACTGCCCAGCCTGAACCCACGATATTACAGGAACTCTGCGCATGTTTGTGACGAGTTTGCCTTCAAACTCAGCACCATAAAGAATGTAATCTATTGACGTATTGAAGAACTTCGCTAATTTCGAAAGTGCCTCCCCACCAGGGGTATTGATGTCTTTCTCCCAGTACCCCACAGCAACGTCGCTTACTCCACAAAATTTACCCAATTCTTTCTGGGACGTTCCGGTAACTCTTCTCAGAGCTTTTATACGCTGACCAACCGTTTCCATAGGAGCACCATTTCTTGAATTGCTAAGTAATCTTAGTTTTTATTGACCAAAGATAGATTTGTAATTAGCATCTAATAAAACTTAGTTTGGAGGGCGTATGACAACTGACGATATCGAAAGCTACTTCGGCAGTATTGAGAAAGTTGCTGCTTTTTTCGGCATAACAACTGAAGCCGTTTATCAGTGGCGAAACCGTCCGGGCCAGTTAATTCCAAAAGGACGTGCAGCAGAAGCTGCATATAGAACTTGCGGACGGTTGCCATTTAAACCTGAGCTTTATGAAAAATCTAATGGATAAATCGATTAACAGAAACCACAGAACGATGAGGCTAACCGTGGGTAAGCATCACTGGAAAATAGAAAAACAGCCTGAGTGGTACGTGAAAGCTGTCAGAAAAACTATCGCGGCGTTGCCGGGTGGTTACGCTGAAGCGGCTGACTGGCTCGATGTAACAGAAAACGCTTTATTCAACCGCCTTCGTGCAGATGGCGATCAGATTTTCCCGCTGGGATGGGCAATGGTTTTACAGCGTGCTGGTGGCACTCACTTCATTGCTGATGCTGTGGCGCAGTCTGCAAATGGCGTCTTTGTGTCTCTTCCTGACGTCGAGGATGTGGACAACGCCGATATCAACCAACGCCTGCTGGAAGTCATTGAACAGATCGGCAGTTATTCAAAACAGATTCGTTCAGCAATTGAAGACGGTGTAGTGGAACCGCATGAGAAGACAGCAATTAACGACGAGCTGTACCTCTCAATTTCGAAGCTGCAGGAGCATGCAGCACTGGTCTACAAAATTTTTTGCATTTCAGAAAGTAATGACGCCCGCGAGTGTGCAGCTCCGGGCGCCGTGGCGTGTCGTGACTGTGGAGAAACTAACGCATGAACAGTTTAACAACACACTACCGTCGCTCGCAACTGATTGCGCTTCCTGTACCGGGTGGAAAAGCGAAGGTGGAGTATTGCTATGCAGTAAATGTACCAGGTGGCAGGGTAATTGTAACCCACAGCTTTGCAGAGTGGGCTGTGGGTGATTTTAACCGGCAAAAGGAGACAGTCCTTTGCGACAAGTTAACCGCTGGTTCAAAGATCACTACGGAGTACCCGTCAGAGTCATTCGTTGGGAGCCGGAAACACAACGGGTTATCTACCTCCGCGAAGGCTATGAGCATGAATGCTTCAGTCCGCTCGAACAGTTTCGTCGTAAATTCAGGGAAATAGAGGTCGGTCATGAGCACTAAATTAACCGGCTATGTATGGGATGGTTGCGCTGCGTCAGGCATGAAATTATCCAGCGTGGCAATTATGGCCCGCCTGGCTGATTTCAGTAATGACGAAGGTGTGTGCTGGCCATCAATTGAAACCATTGCCCGTCAGATTGGCGCGGGGATGAGTACCGTCAGAACGGCTATCGCACGGCTGGAAGCAGAAGGCTGGTTAACGCGTAAGGCGCGTCGCCAGGGTAACCGCAATGCGTCGAATGTTTATCAGCTTAACGTTGCGAAGCTTCAGGCAGCGGCATTTTCTCAACTGTCAGATTCTGACCCGTCAAAATCTGACGCATCAAAATCTGACCCGTCAAAATTTGATGCGTCGAAATCTGGCAAAAAAGCGGGTTTTCACCCGTCAGAATCTGGCGGGGATCCGTCAGTAAAATCAAAACATGATCCGTCAGATAAAAAACCTTCTCGTCCGGACGCTTCGCAACCGGACACGCAGACGGATGAACAGGATTTTTTAACTCGCCATCCTGATGCGGTTGTATTCAGCCCTAAAAAGCGCCAGTGGGGAACGCAGGATGATTTGACCTGCGCACAGTGGCTCTGGAAAAAAATCATCGCTCTGTACGAGCAGGCCGCCGAATGTGACGGCGAAGTGGTACGTCCTAAAGAACCGAACTGGACAGCCTGGGCAAACGAAATTCGCCTGATGTGTGTACAGGATGGGCGTACTCATAAACAAATCTGCGAGATGTACAGCCGCGTCAGCCGCGATCCGTTCTGGTGCCGTAACGTGCTCAGCCCGTCGAAGCTGCGGGAAAAATGGGATGAGCTTTCCCTGCGCTTATCGCCGTCCGTAAGCACGTACACCGAAAAACGCGAAGACCCGTACTTCAAATCCAGTTACGACAACGTGGACTACAGCCAGATCCCGGCAGGATTCAGGGGGTGATTATGAGTCTTTTGAATGAAGTTCAGAAATTCATTGAAGCCCATCCGGGGTGTACTTCCGGAGACATTGCGGATGCTTTTGCAGGTTACTCACGGCAGCGCGTTCTGCAGTCTGCAAGCAAGTTACGTCAGAGTGGGCGTGTGGCTCACCGTTGTGAAGGAGATACACGCAGACATTTCCCGCGCCTGACTGAGAGAGCGCAGGAGCCGGAACCGCAACCAGTTCGTGAAACCAAACCTGTGCGTAATTTCTATGTCGGCACTAACGATCCCCGGGTGATTTTGTGCCTGACCCGCCAGGCTGAAGAACTGGAGTCCAGGGGCTTATACCGTCGTGCTGCAACCGTGTGGATGGCGGCATTCCGTGAAAGCCACTCCCAGTCAGAACGAAACAATTTTCTGGCGCGCCGTGAGCGGTGCTTACGGAAAAGCAGCAAGCGCGCTGCATCGGGTGAAGAGTGGTATCTGTCAGGGAATTACGTGGGGGCTTAATGAGTAATAAATATTGCCAGGCGCTGGTGGAACTGCGGAACAAACCAGCCCATGAACTGAAGGAAGTGGGCGATCAGTGGCGCACGCCGGACAACATTTTCTGGGGAATTAACACCCTGTTTGGCCCGTTTGTTCTGGATCTGTTCACTGACGGTGATAACGCCAAATGTGCCGCGTATTACACGGCGGAAGATAACGCGCTGGCGCATGACTGGTCAGAACGTCTTGCGGAGCTTAAAGGTGCTGCCTTTGGTAATCCCCCATACAGCCGCGCCAGTCAGCATGAGGGGCAATACATCACCGGCATGCGTTACATCATGAAACATGCCAGTGCCATGCGTGATAAGGGCGGGCGCTATGTTTTCCTGATCAAAGCTGCCACCAGCGAAGTGTGGTGGCCGGAAGATGCGGACCATATTGCTTTTATTCGCGGGCGTATTGGTTTTGAACTGCCTGCCTGGTTTATCCCGAAGGATGAGAAGCAGGTGCCGACAGGAGCTTTCTTCGCTGGTGCTATTGCTGTTTTCGACAAGACCTGGAAGGGACCGGCAATCAGCTACATCGGGCGCGATGAACTTGAGGCATGTGGTGAAGCCTTTCTGGTGCAGGTTCGCCAGCAGGCGGAAAAACTGGTCAGGGAGATGGCGGCATGACGACGTTAACTCAATGCCAGCAGCAGGTGCTGGATATGCTGATTTCTTACCAGAAAGAGCGTGGCTTTCCGCCAACCAATCAGGAGGTGGCAACCATGCTGGGATACCGTTCAGTGAATGCAGCGGTAGAGCATCTTCGTGCACTGGAGAAAAAAGGCGTCATCACGATAAAGCGTGGCGTGGCCCGGGGGATAACGCTTCATACCGCGGTGAAGGACGACGACAGCGAGGCGGTCGGGATTATCCGCGCACTGCTTGCCGGTGAGGAAAACGCCAGGCTGCGTGCAGCCCACTGGTTACATGAGAGAGGCCTGAAAGTATGAAGCTGATCTTGCCTTTCCCGCCCAGCGTGAACACTTACTGGCGACACCCCAACAAAGGGGCGTTTGCTGGTAAGAGTCTGATAAGCGCGGCGGGGCGAAAATTCCAGAGCGCGGCGTGCGCAGCAATAGTTGAGCAGTTACGTCGTCTGCCGAAACCAACGTCGGCACCTGCTTCAGTGGAGATCGTGTTGTTTCCTCCGGATAACCGGATCCGCGATCTGGACAACTATAACAAGGCTCTGTTTGACGCCCTGACCCACGCGGGTGTGTGGGAAGACGACAGACAGGTGAAAAGAATGCTGGTGGAGTGGGGACCGGTTATCCCGAAAGGGAAGGTCGAGATCACTATCAGTAAGTATGAGAAACCGGCGGGTGCAGCCGCCTGATTAAGAGGAGAAACGAAGTATGAATAATCTGATGGTCATTGATGGTATTGAAGTTCGTCGTGATGCTTATGGGCGTTACAGCCTGAACGATCTGCATCGCGCAGCAGTAGCATCTGGTGCAAATGCCAGAACCAAGGAGCCAGGAAAGTTTCTTTCCAGCCAACAAACTGTTGAGCTTGTTCATGAATTGACCAACACCCAGAATTTGGGTGTTGACCCGGTGAGTGTGATTCATGGGGGAAATGAACGGGGAACGTATGTCTGCAAGGAACTGGTGTATGCCTATGCAATGTGGATCAGCCCGTCATTCCATCTGAAGGTGATCCGTACTTTCGACATGGTAACCAGCGCACCGGAAAAATTATCCGGACAGGCTGCTGACAAGATGCAGGCTGGTGTGATTCTGCTGGACTTTATGCGCCGGGAATTAAACCTGTCTAACTCTTCAGTGCTTGGTGCCTGTCAGAAACTCCAGGAGGCTGTTGGCTTACCGAATCTGGCACCGCGCTATGCCATTGATGCTCCTGCTGACGCGCCTGATGGCTCAAGTCGTCCTACGCTGTCGCTGAGTGCACTGCTGAAACAGTATGGTATCCGCCTTACGGCTAATCAGGCATATCACCAGATGGCGAAGCTGGGGATCGTTGAACAACGCGAACGATACAGCCGTACCGCGATTAACAACATCAAAAAATTCTGGTCGCTGACAGCGAAAGGTTGCATGTTCGGCAAGAACATCACCAGTCCCGCAAATCCGCGCGAGACGCAGCCGCATTTCTTCGAATCCCGATTCCCTGAGCTGTTAAAGCTGCTCGATACTGTTCATTGAGGTGACCGTGAGAGCACTACTGACCCCTGAAATTGCCCCGCGTATGGGGATCGTATTGTTCAGGCCAGGTTCAGAGCTGATGCCCCTGTTTATGCAGGGGCGTGTCCTGCTGGAGCCTGAGCCGGAACGTTATTCATCTTTCGCCAGTGGTGCCGTTCCGGCGGCATCACAACCGCTGGCGGATGATCCTGCCGTTCAGGCCGTGTTCCGCAATGAGGCAGTGATCCGTCGTGCTGGTGGCGTGGAATGTCTTGAAAGCTGGTTACTTCGTGAAAAAGGCTGCCAGTGGCCTCATTCCGACTGGCACAGCGAGAACATGACCACAATGCGACACGCTCCGGGCGCAATCCGTCTGTGCTGGCACTGCGATAACCAGCTGCGCGATCAGTTCACGGAACGGCTGGAATCAATGGCAACGGATAACTGTGCCCGCTGGGTGTTGTCTGTTGTGCGTCGGGATCTCGGTTTTGATGACAGTCACGTTGTGACAATACCGGAACTGTGCTGGTGGCTGATTCGTAATGATCTGGCGGATGCCTTACCGGAAAGTGCAGCCCGTAAGGCACTGAGATTACCGAAGCCTGTTGTGCCGTCTGTTACCCGGGAAAGTGACCTTGTGCCTTCGGTTCCTGCCACCAGCATCATCCAGGATAAGGCGAAAAAGGTGCTGGCGCTGAAAGTGGAGCCGGAGTCGCCGGAGTCTTTTATGTTACGCCCCAAACGTCGCCGCTGGGTTAATGAAAAGTACACGCGATGGGTTAAGACGCAGCCGTGCGCATGTTGTGGAAAACCTGCTGATGATCCCCACCACCTGATAGGCCACGGTCAGGGTGGAATGGGAACAAAAGCGCATGACCTCTTTGTGTTGCCTTTGTGCAGAAAGCATCACGACGAGTTGCATGTGGATACCGTGGCATTTGAAGAGAAGTATGGCTCCCAGCTGGAGCTGATATTTCGTTTTATCGATCGTGCGCTGGCAATTGGCGTGCTGGCCTGATTTTGTGGAGAAGGTTGATGCGTGATATGTATGAAGTATTGGACCGCTGGGGAGCATGGGCTGCAGCAGATAACAGTAGTGTGGATTGGCAACCTATAGCAGCAGGCTTCAAGGGGCTTTTACCTCATGGCAGAAAGTCCCGGATTCAGTGCGATGATGATGAGGGCATCATAATAGACGGTTGTGTGGCTCGGTTGCGAAAGTATAAACCAGAGGAATATGAGCTCATCATAGCTCACTTTGTTATTGGTATCTCATTACGCACTATTGCCAAGAAGAGAAGGTGTTCAGATGGCACGATTAGAAAGGAATTGCAAACTGCAATTGGTTTTGTAGAGGGGATTACGAGCGTTATGGCATGTAAATAAAAGTTAAAAGCCACCGTAGTGGCTTTTAACTTTTTAGGATTGTGCAGGTAATGTTTTGTTCAATTTAGTAAAGAAGTTGGATTGGCTTGTTACAGTGCGTCGACTCTTTCCAGAAGTACTCAACTGAAAGAAATCATTGATGCTTTTGGGTTGAGTTCTTTCATAGGCTTGCTTAAGTGACATGTGTTCCCCTTGTCTATTTGTTGCTATGACCGCGAAAAGTAGTGATGGTTCAGTTCTTTTGCAAAATAGTGCTTACGTTTAACCCAGATAAAACCATCAGCTTTAGAAATGATTGCAACATCTATGGGGCCTCCCACTGTTTCAGTATCATCGGAGACCTTGCGCTTGAAAGCGGTTAAATTTACTAATGATTCAGCCATATAAGCTAAATCTTGCTTGGGTAAAAACTCGATCATATTTACGACTTTGTCAACATAGTTTTCTCGGACAAAGCTATCAATACGCCCCTTGCAATCGGAAACAGTTCTGCGCACTACATCAACTATAGCATCCTTAGCTCCTTCGATATCTGAAGTAGGCACCAAATCTGTGATTACTGAATCAATACCATCAAGTAAATCGACGATAGAACGTTGATACTCAGCATGAAGATTTTGGATAAGATGTGAACTAGCTCCTTGCATGAAAGCAGAAACTTCATCCTCTTGCGCAAAAGGAGTCACGCCGCAATTAGGAGTGATGCAGCACTTGTCAGCATCTGTAGTTTTCCTGATTTTATCATTAAAGAAGCCACAAACTTCATATGATAATACTTTAGGGTAATAGTCTTTATCGCCATAACCTGCAATCACAATCCCAGAGACGGAACCGATATCACTTTGCTTGCATATCATAGCTGCCAAAACATCACTAACTACTTTTGTCAACTGTGGAGTTATGGATATTGGATCAAAGTCACTAAACTTTTGAGCAATGATGCGTTGGGCAACTGATGAAGCATAGGTTTGGGCTGCTTGTTCATCATCCGGAGTAAAACCATCAAAGTAATTAATATCAGATAATTTTGTAAGGAGATCGTTGCAATAATTTGTAAGGTCTGTAATAAATTGATTCTTATTGAAGTTAACGAAATATGTTGGTTCGAGACCTTCAGAAAAAGCATCAACAAGCATGCTGAATACAATCTCGCTCAGGAAGTGATAAAGATGAGCCTCACGCATACCTGGTGTGATGATTGATTTAGCCGACTGTAGATAATTGAAGAAATCCTCAGCATATTCCTCCAAAGAGTCAAAACATTTAGAGCCTAAATCCTTTCTATAAGCCTTGATGATAAGCTCCCATGGAGCTGTGCAGAGATCACCAGTTCCATATACCATCAAACCTACAGGATGATGTTTAGTTAGAGCGAAAAGCTTTTCAGCGCCATTATAGATTTTATGTTTGCCGCCTCCAGAAATTGTTACAGCTGAATCTGCGGCTAAAGCTACTGCGGTCTTGTTAAATACGGCTATTTCTGCTGTCATTTTTTACATAGGGTTTATATATTGTGTAATGAGAAAAATACAAAAAAATTAACGCGTACGCAAAAATTCTTGTAATCTGTTAAGAGTGGTTGCTTCGCCACACAGCTTAAACCCGCCGTCGAGCGGGTTTTGTCGTTTCTGGGCTTTGGTATTCGTTGGGCTTGGTCTATCTAGCTCTTATCCATTGGCTCGGCTTCTTTTACGTTTCCGCTTCTGATTTGCGGTTCGTGGTACTCCCTCAATTTGCACCTCTTGTATCGGCGAGGTGAGAGATAACTACAAATGCCTCATAACCCAAATACCTGGCTGGAGTTGGTCCAGAGCTGGTGGCGTGGAGACACACCGCTGGGCGCAGTGATTATGTCGATTGTTATGGCTGGTTTGCGCATTGCCTATTTTGGCGGTGGTGGCGGCTGGAAGCGAAAAACACTCGAAATTCTACTCTGTGGCGCTCTGACGCTGACTTTTGCATCCGCTCTTGAGTATGTCGGATGGCCTAAATCACTATCTGTTGCCATTGGTGGTGGGGTGGGGTTGATCGGTGTTGATGCTATTCGTGGGGCTGCAATGAGAGTAATCGGTAACAAGTTTGGTGGCTCTAAGGAGTAATTTATGCAGGTACTAAATTCCCAGCGTAAAGCTTTCCTCGATATGGTGGCATGGTCAGAAGGAACGGATAACGGACGGCAGAAAACCAGAAATCATGGTTATGATGTCATTGTAGGCGGAGAGCTATTTACTGATTACTCCGATCACCCTCGCAAGCTTGTCACGCTAAACCCCAAACTCAAATCAACAGCAGCCGGACGTTATCAGCTTCTTTCACGCTGGTGGGATGCTTACCGTAAACAGCTTGGTTTGAAAGACTTCTCCCCCAAAAGCCAGGACACAGTGGCATTGCAGCAGATTAAAGAGCGTGGCGCTTTACCGATGATTGATCGCGGTGATATCCGTCAGGCTATCGATCGTTGCAGCAATATCTGGGCGTCATTACCCGGCGCTGGTTACGGTCAGTATGAACATAAAATCGGTGACCTGATTGCCCGATTCAAAGAGGCTGGCGGGGTGGTAAATGAAGTTGAGCTATAAGCTGGTTATCGTTGCTTTCTTCGTTACTGTCATTGGTTCTTTCATCTGTTCAGTGAATCGTTACCACAATAAAGCCATTGAATACAAAATGCAGCGTGATGAGAATGCTATGGCATTAGATTCGGCTATGGCGACCATCTTTGATATGCAGAAGCGTCAACGTGACGTAGCAGAACTTGACGCCAGATACACAAAGGAGCTTGCTGATGCTAATGCGACTATCGAAAGTCTCCGTGCTGATGTTTCTTCTGGGCGTAAGCGCCTGCAAGTCGCCGCCACCTGTGCAAAATCAACGACCAGAGCCAGCGGCATGGGCGATGGAGAAAGCCCAGGACTTACAGCAGATGCTGAATTCAATTATTACCGTCTCCGAAGTGGAATCGACAGGATAACCGCACAGGTTAATTACCTACAGGAATACATCAGAACTCAATGCATGAATTAAAAGAGGCAGATTGATCGTGTTTTCGAAGTGTTATACCACGCCCGTTCTGTTAATTTGGCAAAATCTGTTCTGATGCAATGAGTATCGAAAGATTTATTGGACTGGTTGCTTTGGTTATCACTGTTATCGCTGGAGTTGTTGGCCTAGGGCGTATCCGTGGCACTAGTAAAAGAAGAGGTTAAAACTGCTCTGTTATACACTGAAGTTAACGCAGCGGCTAAGCACTCAGCAGCAGGACACCGTGTAGAGGCAACGGAAGAGGCCAGAAATATACAGCAGACTATTAACCATATTCCTGGTGACTCTGTTGAGCGCGGTATGCATAAGAAATACAAACGTACAATTTGAAGTGGTATATTTTTCTTGTTAGTAGATGAATATAATATACCACACAGAATACGATATAATTATTGCTCATGCTTACCTAAATATGAAAAACAATAAAGTTATAAGTAGACAAGTGTTTTGTTACTTTTAATAATTGATGTGATGTATATATTAAGATTGAAAAATTTAATCATTCTTTCCACATATAAATTAAGTGGTTCCCTTAGCTTGTCATTTTTGATGATAAGTGAGAGAATATGAACATTATATGATGGAGATAATATGTCAAACATAAAAATCAAACAAGCTATTGAAAAGATTGCGGAGTTCAGAGCAGCATCTGCTGCGATGGCTGATGCTCACATGGTTCTTATTACAGAGCTATTGAACTCAATTGAGGATATCCGCAAAAACTCTGGTGATAATCTCTCTGAGTTTGAAAAAGGACAGGTTGCTCTCTACATAAAAATTAGCCCAGTTGTGAAAAATGGAATTTCGAGTATTGAAAAATATAATGAGTCTTTAAGTTCAGACTATGTTGAGGCTATGAACTCCTTATCTAAAATTGCGGGAGGGAATTCAAATGTCGATTGAAGATGTTGGAAGCATCCTTGATAGATTAAAAGTAGCCAGGATCGAAAATAAAAAAATTGAAGAGTCAGCTGGAAAAGCAGAGGAAAATGCTGTTAACTCTAAGCATACTGATGGTAAAACACGAAGCGCCTTAACTATTACGTTTCTCTGGTTCTTTTTTTGCCTTCTTATTTTTAGCTGTCTTTTTGTTCTTTGGTATAATAATTCTGTTGTGAATTGGGCTTTAGAGTTAAAGAGCAAAGGTGTTGATGATTACGTTCAATATTTAAAGCCACTCGAGCTGGAAAAGGTATTGTCAATAATGATTACTGCCCTTGGTACTTCATTAGGATTTATAATTGGGTATTATTTTAAGGATAAAGAAAATCATTCTTAATATAGAGTTATCTCTAAAGATAACGAATTTTAATAGGAGGGCAGAATGTCTGAACTGAATTATGAAGCAATAGGTCGCTGCAAAATCCTTAATGAAAAGATCAAAGATCTTCATGCTGAACGAATGAAAGCTATTGGTGATTTACGTACTGCTGTCTATGCCCTTCATCAGAAAGGGAATGTAAACCTCATCCCACCAGAAATTGTTGAATTCAACCCCCAATCGCTTACATCCCTTGTAGAGAAGGTTGGTCACTATGATGGTGAGCTGATGCGAGCTGTACATGAGTACAACAACTGGTGTGTAGAAGCAGGCGAGAAACCCGTAAAACTTATAAAGCTAGACTGAAACAACAAATTTATGCAAATCATTAGCCTCGCACATGCGGGGCTTTTTTATGCGCACCACACATGCACATCAAAGAGAGTCTTCAATGCCTCCACGAATCCCAAAAGCCTGCCGTGTTCGCGGTTGCCGCCATACCACGACTGACCCGTCAGGCTATTGCGAAAGGCACAAAAGCGAAGGCTGGAAGCAATACAAACCTAGACAATCCCGTCATCAGCGCGGCTACGGTTCGAAGTGGGACAGTATCCGCGCGCGTGTCCTGAAGCGTGACAAAGGCCTGTGTCAGTTATGTCTGCGTGCCGGTGTGGTGCGTGAGGCGAAAGCCGTTGACCACATCATCCCTAAAGCGCATGGCGGCACTGATGCCGACTGTAATCTGCAGAGTCTGTGCTGGCCGTGTCATAAGGCGAAGACGGCCCGTGAACGGCTGAAGTGATAATAATTCTCAACTGTCTGAGGGGAGGGGCGGGTCAAATCCCTGTGACCTGACGTCTTCCGGACTGCCCGCCCCATCGTTTTTTTATACCCGCGAAAAATGAAATTTAACCAGGAGTGCCGCATATGGCTGGAACGGCGGGGCGTTCCGGGCGTCGCCCCAAGCCAACGGCGCGCAAGGCGCTGGCCGGAAACCCCGGCAAGCGAGCCCTGAACAAAGATGAACCTGTTTTTACGCCCATCAAAGGTGTTGAGCCACCGGAGTGGTTCGCAGAAGAAGATCTCCCTCTCGCCACGATCATGTGGCAACTGACAACCAAAGAACTCTGCGGTCAGGGCCTGCTGTGCGTGACTGACCTGGCGGTACTTGAGCGGTGGTGCGTGGCCTATGAGTTCTGGCGACGTGCCGTGAAAAATATTGCCAGCCAGGGCAACACCATCACCGGTGCAATGGGCGGCAGGGTCAAAAACCCGGAGCTGACCGCCAAGAAAGAACAGGAGTCCGAGATGAGCAGCACGGGGGCAATGCTCGGACTCGACCCCAGCAGCCGCCAGCGTCTGATAGGCCTGGCGGGGCAGAAGAAAGCCACTAACCCGTTTCTGAAAATCATCGAATCATGAGCCGGAAATCTTACCCCAACGTAAATGCTGCCAATCAGTATGCCCGTGATGTCGTGCGGGGAAAGATTGTGGCCTGCCAGTTTGTGATTCAGGCCTGCCAGCGCCATCTTGATGACCTGATGGCGGAAAAAAGTAAGTCGTTTCGTTACCGCTTCGACAAGGACCTGGCTGAACGGGCCGCCAAATTTATTCAGCTGTTGCCGCACACCAAGGGTGAGTGGGCATTTAAGAGGATGCCCATCACGCTGGAGCCGTGGCAGCTCTTTGTGATCTGCTGCGCGTTTGGCTGGGTCAATAAAGGCTCCCGGCTGCGCCGCTTCCGTGAGGTGTATACCGAAATCCCCCGTAAGAACGGCAAATCGGCAATCTCTGCCGGTGTCGCCCTGTATTGTTTTGCCTGTGATAACGAGTTTGGCGCGGAAGTGTATTCCGGTGCCACGACAGAGAAACAGGCGTGGGAAGTCTTTCGCCCGGCGCGACTGATGTGTAAACGCACACCCATGCTGACGGAAGCGTTCGGGATTGAGGTTAACGCCTCAAACATGAACCGTCCGGAGGATGGCGCGCGGTTTGAACCGCTGATCGGTAACCCCGGTGATGGATCATCACCCCACTGTGCGGTGGTGGATGAATATCACGAGCACGCCACCGATGCGCTTTACACCACGATGCTTACCGGGATGGGGGCGCGACGTCAGCCACTGATGTGGGCCATTACTACTGCCGGGTACAACATTGAGGGGCCGTGCTACGACAAACGGCGGGAAGTTATCGAGATGCTCAACGGTTCGGTACCCAACGATGAACTGTTCGGGATCATCTATACCGTTGACGAAGGTGACGACTGGACCAACCCACAGGTGCTGGAAAAAGCCAACCCGAATATCGGGGTGTCGGTTTACCGTGAGTTTTTGTTAAGTCAGCAACAGCGTGCGAAAAATAACGCCCGTCTGGCAAACGTCTTTAAAACAAAACACCTCAATATCTGGGTGTCGGCGCGTTCGGCGTATTTCAACCTGGTGAGCTGGCAGAGCTGCGAGGATAAATCACTGACTCTTGAGCAATTCGAGGGGCAGCCGTGCATTCTGGCCTTTGACCTGGCGCGTAAACTGGATATGAACAGCATGGCGCGACTTTATACCCGCGAGATTGACGGTAAAACGCATTACTACAGTGTGGCCCCGCGTTTCTGGGTACCGTATGACACGGTGTACAGCGTCGAGAAAAATGAAGATCGCCGGACAGCCGAACGCTTTCAGAAATGGGTGGAAATGGGCGTCCTGACCGTTACCGATGGTGCAGAGGTGGATTATCGCTACATCCTCGAAGAGGCCAAAGCGGCGAACAAAATCAGCCCGGTCAGCGAGTCACCCATCGACCCCTTCGGGGCGACCGGGCTGTCACATGACCTTGCTGATGAAGACCTGAATCCCGTCACTATCTTCCAGAACTTCACCAATATGTCCGATCCGATGAAAGAGCTGGAAGCAGCGATTGAATCGGGACGTTTTCATCATGACGGCAATCCCATCATGACCTGGTGTATCGGCAACGTGGTCGGCAAAAACATGCCGGGTAACGATGATGTGGTGAAACCCGTCAAAGAGCAGGCGGAAAACAAAATTGACGGTGCAGTTGCGCTGATTATGGCGGTTGGCAGAGCCATGCTGTACGAGAAAGAAGACACGCTGTCTGATCACATTGAGTCCTACGGGATCCGCTCGCTTTAACTGAGGTAATTATGATCATGCTGATTCTCGCGCCTCTGGTGGGCGTGCTGGGGGTGCTTTTGCTGGCGTATGGTGCCTGGCTGATTTATCCCCCTGCGGGGTTTGTTGTTGCCGGGGCGTTGTGCCTGTTCTGGTCGTGGCTGGTGGCGCGATATCTCGACCGTACACAGCTGTCTGTTGGTGGAGGTAAATAGTGTTCTTTTCGGGATTATTTCAACGAAAAAGTGACACACCGGTGACCACGCCAGCAGAGCTGGCGGATGCTATCGGGCTGTCATACGACACCTATACCGGAAAGCAGATCAGCAGCCAGCGGGCCATGCGACTGACGGCGGTTTTTTCCTGCGTCAGGGTGCTGGCAGAGTCGGTCGGGATGTTGCCCTGCAATCTGTATCACCTGAACGGCAGCCTGAAGCAGAGAGCCACTGGCGAACGTCTGCATAAGCTGATCTCCACGCATCCCAATGGCTATATGACGCCGCAGGAGTTCTGGGAGTTGGTGGTCACCTGTCTGTGCCTGCGGGGAAACTTTTACGCCTACAAAGTGAAAGCATTTGGCGAAGTGGCTGAACTGCTGCCCGTCGATCCCGGCTGTGTGGTACCGAAGCTTAACAGTAGCTGGGAGCCGATCTATCAGGTCACATTCCCGGATGGCTCCACGGATGTACTGAGCCAGGAGGATATCTGGCATGTGCGTACGCTGACGCTGGACGGACTGGTGGGGCTGAATCCCATCGCCTATGCCCGCGAGGCAATATCGCTGGCAGCTGCGACCGAAGAGCACGGGGCCAGACTGTTCAGCAATGGCGCGGTGACGTCGGGTGTGTTGCGTACAGAGCAGACGCTGTCAGATCAGGCTTATGAGCGCCTGAAGAAAGATTTTGAGGAGCGTCACACCGGGCTTGGCAATGCTCACCGCCCGATGATCCTTGAGATGGGGCTGGACTGGAAGTCGATGGCGCTGAACGCCGAGGACAGCCAGTTCCTGGAAACCCGCAAGTTTCAGCTTGAAGAAATCTGTCGTCTGTTCCGTGTGCCATTGCACATGGTGCAGAACACCGATCGTGCCACCTTCAACAATATCGAAGAACTGGGGCTGGGATTTATCAACTATTCACTGGTGCCGTATCTGACCCGCATTGAGCAGCGGATCAACACCGGACTGGTACGAAAAAGTAAGCAGGGCGTTTATTACGCCAAATTTAACGCCGGGGCGTTACTGCGCGGGGATATGAAGTCCCGTTTTGAAGCCTACGCCACCGGGATTAACTGGGGAATTTACTCTCCCAATGACTGCCGCGACCTGGAAGATATGAATCCGCGTCCCGGTGGTGATGTCTATCTCACACCGATGAACATGACCACGAAACCCTCCGATGGCAGTAAAGCCGGTAAGCAGAAGGATAACGCCAATGCAGACGAAACAACGTCTTGATGTACCGCTGAGTCTGAAATCTGTCAGTGACTCCGGTGAGTTTGAAGGGTATGGCTCCGTCTTTGGTGTAAAGGACAGCCACGATGATGTGGTGATGTCCGGGGCATTTGCTGCTTCCCTGCGGGCGTGGAGTGACAGAAAAGCGTTACCTGCGCTGCTCTGGCAGCACCGCATGGATGAACCCATCGGTGTTTACACCGAAATGAAGGAAGACGATGTCGGGCTTTACGTCAGGGGACGGTTGCTTATTGATGATGATCCCCTCGCAAAACGCGCACATGCACACATGAAGGCCGGTTCGTTAACCGGCCTTTCTATTGGGTACGTCCTGAAAGACTGGGAATACGACCGGAGCAAAGAAGCCTTTCTGCTGAAAGAAATCGACCTCTGGGAAGTCAGCCTGGTGACGTTCCCGTCTAACGACGAGGCGCGGATCAGCGACGTCAAGAACGCACTGGCCCGCGGGGAAATCCCCGAACAGAAAAAAATCGAAAGAGTCCTGCGTGATGTCGGACTCTCCCGTACCCAGGCCAAAGCATTCATGGCCGGGGGCTATGGCGCACTGTCCCTGCGCGACGCTGAGGATGTGGGCTCTGCACTGAATGCACTGAAAAATCTGAACTTCTAATCAGGAGAAATACGATGGCGGTTGATATTAAAGATGTCGAACAGGTCGCGCAGGAGCTGCAGCAGAAGTTTGACGACTTCAAAGCAAAGAACGACAAGCGCGTGGATGCGATTGAGCAGGAAAAAGGCAAGCTTGCCGGGCAGGTGGAAACCCTGAACGGGAAACTCAGCGAGCTGGAAAATCTCAAAAGCGACCTTGAAAAAGAGCTGCTTGAGCTGAAACGTCCGGCTGGTGGAGCGCAAAATAAACTGGCCACCGAGCATAAAGAGGCGTTTGTGGGCTTTCTACGTAAAGGCCGTGAAGACGGTCTGCGCGATCTGGAGCGTAAGGCATTGCAGGTGGGTACCGATGAAGACGGTGGCTACGCCGTGCCGGAAGAACTGGATCGCAACATTCTTAACCTGCTGAAAGATGAAGTGGTGATGCGTCAGGAAGCCACGGTGATCACCGTTGGCGGTTCCGACTACAAAAAACTGGTGAATCTGGGCGGTACGGCTTCCGGATGGGTGGGGGAAACGGATACGCGATCCCAGACTGCCACCTCCAGACTGGAGCTGATTGAACCTCTCATGGGGGAAATCTACGGCAACCCGCAGGCTACTCAGAAAATGCTGGACGATGCCTTCTTCAACGTGGAGGCCTGGATTAACAGCGAGCTGGCAACCGAATTTGCCGAACAGGAAGAAATTGCCTTTACCTCAGGCGATGGCACCAAGAAGCCGAAAGGGTTCCTGGCGTATGAATCCACTGATGAAACCGACAAGGTCCGGGCGTTCGGCAAACTTCAGCATATTGTATCCGGCGACGCGACCGCGGTGACCGCAGACGCCATTATCAAACTGATTTACACGCTGCGTAAGGCACACCGCACTGGCGCGAAGTTCATGATGAACAACAACAGCCTGTTTGCCATCCGTCTGCTGAAAGACACCGAGGGTAACTATCTGTGGCGTCCGGGGCTGGAACTGGGGCAGCCGTCCTCTCTGGCGGGTTACGGTATCGCTGAAAACGAACAGATGCCGGATATCGCCGCTGATGCGAAAGCCATTGCATTTGGTAACTTCAAACGGGGTTACACCATCGTTGACCGTATCGGCACCCGCATTCTGCGTGACCCGTACACCAATAAACCGTTTGTCGGTTTTTATACCACCAAGCGCACCGGCGGGATGCTGGTCGATTCGCAGGCCATCAAACTGCTGAAGATTGCAGCGGCGTAATCACTCAGGGGCGCGGAACCGCGCCCCCTGTTCTGACGGGTGAAGAATCATGATCCTGAAACAAGATCTGAAATGGTCACCGGACGGTATGCGTGTTGAGGTCATTCGGGCCGGTGAGTATGACGACGGGGCGCTTCCTGCCCGGGTGCAGGAGATTGCACTTCAGGCCGGGTTAGCAGAGCGCGGAACCAGTGCAAAAAGCAGTAAAGCGGCAAAAGAGAAAAAAGCCACGACCAGTAAAGAGGGCTGAGTATGCTTCTGACAATGGAAGAGATTAAAGCCCAACTCCGGCTGGATGAGGATTTCGATACTGATGACCGCCATCTGCAACTGCTGGCCTGTGCGGCACAAAAGCGGACGGAAACGTATCTGAACCGGAAGCTCTATGCACCGGATGAAACCATTCCGGACAGCGATCCGGACGGGCTGCACCTGCCGGATGATATTCGTCTGGGGATGCTGATGCTTATCAGCCATTTTTACGAAAACCGCTCGTCGGTTACTGAAGTGGAGAAACTCGACATGCCGCAGAGTTTTGGCTGGCTTGTCGGCCCGTACAGGTACTTTCCGCAATGAAAATTCGTCAGGCGCAGACCAGCGCAACCTACATTCTGCCGGACCCCGGTGAACTGAATAAACGCGTCCTGATCCGCCAGCGGGTGGATATGCCCGCGGATAACTTTGGCGTGGAGCCTCAATACCCGGTTACGTTCCGGACATGGGCGAAGGTTATCCAGACCAGTGCCACCACCTGGCAGGAAACCGCGCAGACCGGGGACGCCATCACCCATTACATCACCATTCGTTACCGCCGGGGGATCACTGCTGATTATGAGGTGGTCTGTGATGACAGTGTGTACCGGGTGAAACGTCAGCGTGATCTGAACGGGGCGCGGCGCTTTCTGCTGCTGGAGTGTACGGAGCTGGGCGAATGTAGGCAGAGTCACGGAGGCAGCAATGGCGACTCCCTTTTTTCACGTTGATGTTCAGCAGCCCGCCGAGATGCGCTTTAACCGCGCCCGTGTCCGGCGGGCGTTTGTCACGATTGGGCAGCGTCATATGCGTGATGCCCGTCGGCTGGTGATGCGCCGTGCGAGGTCGGTACCAGGTGAAAACCCCGGTTATCAGACCGGACGCCTGGCTCGTTCGATTGGTTATATGGTGCCGAGAGCCAGTAAAAAGCGAGCCGGTTTTATGACACGCATTGCCCCTAACCAGCGCAACGGGAAGGGGAACCGGATGATCTCTGGTGACTTCTATCCGGCATTTCTGTTTTTTGGTGTCCGGGGAGGAGCAAAACGTCGTCGTAGTCATCATCGTGGTGCATCCGGTGGCAGCGGCTGGCGACTGGCTCCACGTAATAACTTCATGGTGGAAACTCTTGAAAAGAACCGCAGCTGGACACGCTATTTTCTGGCGCGGGAATTGCGTAAATCACTGAAGCCGGAGCGACGACACAGATGAAACTGACGCCTGTTATTGCTGCACTGCGTGCCCGCTGTCCGTATTTTGAAAACCGGGTTGCAGGCGCGGCCCAGTTCAAAAATCTGCCGGAGGTCGGAAAGCTGAAACTCCCGGCGGCATATGTTGTACCGGGTGATGATTCTCCGGGAGAAAACAAAAGCCAGACCGACTACTGGCAGGAGCTGAAAGAGGGTTTCTCCGTGGTTGTCATACTGAGTAACGGGCGTGATGAGCGCGGTCAGTTTGCCTCGTATGATGTGGTGGACGATGTCCGGCAGATGCTCTTTAAGGCTCTGCTGGGCTGGAACCCGGAGGCGTGCGGTAACCCGATTACCTATGACGGCGGCACGCTGCTGGATCTGAATCGTCATGAGCTGATTTATCAGTTCGATTTTTCGGTCATCAGCGAGCTGACTGAAGACGATACCCGCCAGCAGGATGACCTGAACAGTCTGGATGAACTGCGAACGCTGGCGATTGATGTTGATTATCTCGATCCCGGTAACGGGCCTGACGGCGATATCGAACATCACACCGAAATAACCCTTCCTTCCTGAGAATCATCATGTTTGTGAAACCTGTTAAAGGGCGGTCAGTGCCTGACCCTGCCCGCGGCGACCTTTTGCCCGCCGAAGGGCGAAATGTTGACGAGAACAACTACTGGCTGCGCCGTGAAGCAGCGGGTGATATCCGGCGCGTGAATAAAAAGGTGAATACCGATGACGATAAGCTTTAACACCATTCCGTCGAATACGCTGGTTCCGTTGTTTTATGCGGAAATGGATAACTCGGCGGCGAATACTGCACAGGACAGTGGAGCATCGCTGCTGATTGGTCATGCCAATAACGGTGCAGAGATTGTTGCCAACAGTCTGGTACTGATGCCGTCGGCAGACTATGCACGCCAGATTTGTGGTGCGGGAAGTCAGCTGGCGCGTATGGTCGAGGCTTATCGCCAGACCGATCCGTTTGGTGAGCTGTATGTGATTGCCGTTCCTGAATCCACAGGCGCGGCGGCAACGGTTACGCTGACGGTGACCGGGGCGGCAACCGAAACCGGCACGGTGAATGTCTATGTGGGACGTACCCGCGTGCAGGCTCCGGTGACCAACGGCGATAACGTCACGACGATTGCCAGCAGTATCAAAGATGCCATCAATGCCGTTCCGGCCCTGCCGTTTACGGCTTCATCTTCGGCAGGCGTGGTCACACTGACCGCGCGTCATAAGGGGCTTTGCGGGAATGAAATTCCTGTCAGCCTCAATTACTACGGCTTTGGTGGGGGCGAAGTGCTGCCAGCGGGCGTACAGATTGCCGTGGCGACGGGTACCGCCGGAACGGGTGCTCCGGTTCTCACCGGCGCGGTGGCTGCAATGGCGGATGAGCCGTTTGATTATATCGGCCTGCCGTTCAACGACACGGCCTCCGTTAACACGCTGGTGACCGAGATGAACGATACCAGCGGTCGCTGGAGCTATGCGCGTCAGCTGTATGGTCATGTGTATACGGCAAAGATCGGCACGCTGTCAGAACTGGTGACCGCAGGTGACCAGTTTAACCAGCAGCACATTACCCTGGCGGGGTACGAAAAAGAGACCCAGACGCCTGCCGACGAACTGGCGGCAAGCCGTACCGCCCGCGCAGCGGTGTTTATTCGCAACGATCCGGCACGTCCCACGCAGACCGGTGAGCTGGTGGGTATGCTGCCTGCGCCGAAGGGGAAACGGTTCACGATGACCGAACAACAGACCCTGCTGTCTCATGGCGTGGCAACGGCGTATGTCGAAAGCGGGGTACTGCGCATTCAGCGTGATGTCACCACGTACAGGAAAAACGCTTACGGGGTTGCGGATAACAGCTACCTAGACAGTGAGACTCTGCATACCAGCGCGTATGTACTGCGCAAACTGAAATCCGTCATTACCAGTAAGTACGGGCGTCACAAGCTTGCCAGTGACGGTACCCGCTTTGGTCCCGGTCAGGCGATTGTCACCCCGGCGGTGATCAAAGGGGAACTGCTGGCAACCTACCGTCAGCTTGAGCGTGCGGGGATCGTGGAAAACTACGCACTGTTTAAGCAGTACCTAGTTGTGGAGCGTGATGCCAGCGATCCGAACCGCCTGAACACGCTGTTCCCGCCTGACTATGTTAACCAGTTGCGTGTCTTTGCCGTGGTTAACCAGTTCCGTCTTCAGTATTCAGAGGAGTCCGCATAATGGCCCGTATCGGGGGAACCTGTTATTTCAAAATTGACGGTCAGCAGCTATCGCTGACCGGCGGCATTGAGGTGCCCATGAACAGGACGGTCAATGATGACATCATCGGCCTGGACGGTTCAGTGGACCGCAAGGAAACTCACCGTGCGCCTTATGTCAAAGGGACCTTCAAGGTGCCGAAGAATTTTCCGGTGAGCAAAATCACCTCGTCTGATGAGATGACCATCACTGCCGAGCTGGCGAACGGTCAGGTCTATGTACTGTCGTCTGCCTGGCTGCACGGCGAAGCGAACCATAATGCCGAAGAAGGCACGGTCGATCTTGAGTTCCACGGTGAAGAAGGGGATTACCAGTGATTGAGCTTGTACTTAAAAAACCGATCATCGCCCACAAAGAAACACTGCATGTGCTGGAAATACGTGAGCCTACGTATGACGAGATTGAGGCGCTGGGGTTCCCTTTCTCTGTTTCGCCTGATGGTGGTATGAAAATGGACAGTCAGGTGGCGCTGAAATATATCCCGCTTCTGGCCGGGATCCCGCGCTCGTCTGCAGCGCAGATGACGAAGCTGGATATTTTCAAGGCAGGCATGATTGTAATGCGTTTTTTTACCGGCTTGGAGACGGAAGAGACCTCCGGAAGCGATTCTACAATGTCGCGTGGTTCTGGAAATTAAACCCCCTTGAACTTCGCCGGACGGCTATTTCCCACTTTGCTGATCTGGAGGCAGAGGCCGTCCGTATAAATGAGGAGATGAAGCATGGCTGATAATTTTCAGCTGAAAGCCATCATCACCGCCGTTGACAGGCTATCCGGCCCGCTTAAAGGTATGCAGCGTCAGCTTAAGGGATTTCAGAAAGAAGTCTCCAGCCTTGCTCTGGGCGCTGCCGGGGCGGGTACTGCAATAATGGGGGCACTGGTACTCCCTGTAAAATCAGCCATCACCCTTGAATCGAAGATGGCTGATGTCCGCAAAGTGGTGGACGGTCTGGATACGCCGGATGCGTTTAAGGCCATGACGGAGCAGGTGCGTGACCTGTCAACCGAACTGCCTATGTCGGCGGAAGGTATCGCTGAAATCGTGGCGGCGGGTGGTCAGGCCGGGATTGCACGTGATGAACTGATGCAGTTTGCCACTGATGCGGTGAAGATGGGCGTGGCCTTTGATACCACGGCTGAAGAGTCCGGGCAGATGATGGCCCAGTGGCGTACTGCGTTTAATATGACGCAGGATGAAGTGGCCGGGCTGGCTGACAAAATCAACTACCTTGGTAATACCGGCCCGGCGAACGCGAAGAAAATCTCCGATATTGTTACGCGTATTGGTCCTTTAGGTGGTGTTGCAGGTGTGGCTTCCGGCGAAATCGCGGCAATGGGGGCAACCATTGCCGGGATGGGCGTGGAGTCAGAAATTGCCGCCACAGGGATCAAGAACTTCATGCTTTCCCTGACCGCGGGAAATTCTGCGACAAAATCGCAGAAACAGGCATTGCGTTTTCTGCGGATCAATCCGAAGAAATTAGCTGCTGATATGCAGAAAGATGCCCGGGGCACCATGCTATCTGTACTGGATGCGATGGCTAAAGTGCCTAAAGAAAAACGGGCAGCTGTGCTGAATGCCCTGTTCGGGAAAGAGTCTCTGGGCGCGATAGCACCTCTGCTGACTAACCTTGATTTGTTGCGTACCAACTTCAGGCGGGTTGCGGATTCCCAGCAGTATGGCAGTTCGATGCAGAAGGAATATGCTTCGAGGGCAGCGACGACGGAAAACCAGCTTTTACTTCTGCAAAATCAACTTGATGCCATTTCTTCCACGCTGGGGGAAACGTTTCTTCCTGAGGTTAATGATGGTCTTGAAGCGGTAAAACCGCTCCTTGAGGAAGTGAGAACGTTTGTCCGTGAAAACCCGGAGCTCGTTAAGACCATTGCTAAAATCGGTCTGGCCTTACTGACGGTGGGAGCCGCTGCAGGCTCTTTGTCCAGAATTATGAAAGTTCTCGGCGGTGTGATGAATATGACGCCTGCTAAGGGGCTGATTGCTCTTCTGGTTGGTGGCGCTTACCTCATTATTGATAACTGGGAAACCGTAGGTCCTGTCATAAAAAAAGTCTGGCACGTGATGGATGAAACGGCGCAGGCGATGGGGGGATGGGAAACTGTTCTGAAAGCGATTGCCCTGTTTATGGCAACCAAATGGGTTGCTGACGTTACCAAATCCATTACCGCAGTGACCAGAGAGATGCGTACGCTGGGGAAGGTATCGGCAGAAACGGGATTGATGGGGAAAGGCCGCGGCTTTATCGGGAAGGCCGGGGTATATGGTTTTCTGGGAACCCTGATGTATGAGCCGGTTAAAGATACTCTGGAAAGTGTTGTTCCTGAAGATACGGTTAACTGGCTGGATAATAAAGGGCTGTTTCTGGCTTCAGACTGGACGCCTTTTTTTGATCGTAAAGAGTACGAGCAATATCAGGCCAGCCTGAGTCAGTACAAACCCAATGTTCCGCTGTTGAATCCATCTTCTTCCATGACACAGCACAGCGAGCTGAAAGTCACGTTCGAGAATGCTCCGCCAGGTATGAAGATAATTGATGTACCGGACAAAGCCGATCCCCTGATGAAAATCACGCACGATGTGGGGTATTCCCCTTTTCGTTTTCCACGATAACGCAGTCCTTTTTGAGGTCAGTCTATGGATTTATCCTCATTTCCCACCCGACCTTCATTACTTTCGTCGTCTTCAGGCTGGCGTGACAGACTTCAGGACGCGTCATTTCGCGGCGTATCGTTTAAGGTTGAAGAAGAAAGTGCGGGAACCGGTCGCCGTGTGGAAACACACGAATACCCGAACCGCGACAAGCCCTATACCGAAGATCTGGGAAAAGTTACTTTCCGCCCGTCCATCACGGCTTATGTGGTGGGAGATGACTGCTTTGACCAGCGCGATCGCCTGATTGATGCGCTGAATAAACCCGGTCCCGGCACGCTTGTCCATCCGACATACGGTGAGCTGAAAGTCTGTGTTGACGGGGAAGTTCGGGTCAGCACATCGAAAAGTGAAGGGCGTATTGTCCGCTTTGACCTGAAGTTTGTCGAAGCGGGAGAACTCTCTTACCCCACATCAGGTGCGGCGACGGCGCAGACGCTGATGTCATCCTGTTCTGCACTGGATGACTGCATCAGTGACAGTTTCAGTGGTTTCAGTATCGATGGCGTGGCGGATTTTGTGCAGAACGACGTCGTCGGTAATGCCAGCACAATGCTGGGGTATGTTTCTGATGCGATGAAAGTGGTGGATTCTGCCGTATCGGATGCTGCCAGGCTGTTGCAGGGGGATATCTCGGTACTTCTGCCGCCGCCATCGTCAGGAAAAAATTTCGTTGAGCAGGTGCAGAAAATGTGGCGTACCGGGAAACGCCTTTATGGTAACGCCAGCGACCTGGTCACCATGATCAAAACGCTTTCCGGTGTCAGCCTCGGCAGCGATCTGCAACCGCGCGGCGTCTGGAAAACGGACAGTAAAACCACCGCCACGGCGACGCAGCAGCGTAACGTGGTTGCCAGCATCCTTCGTACGACCGCAATCAGCGAAGCGGCGTATGCCGTCACCCGATTGCCTGCGCCAACAACTTCTGCGGTGATGCAGAATGCCGCAGTGGGGCAGTCAACAACACCCGCGCAGAGCTCCGGCTGGCCTTCCGTCACGCATCCGGCACTGAACAATGCACCGGCGGTGAAAAACACGGTTGACCTGCCAACGTGGGAAGAACTGACCGACATTCGCGACACACTGAATACGGCAATTGATAAGGAGTTGTCCCGTACAACCAGTGATGCGCTGTTTCTGGCGCTGCGCCGGGTGAAAGCAGATCTGAATGCGGATATCAACACGCGCCTTGAACAGTCTGCTCGGATCATTCAGCGCACACCGGATGAGGTTTTACCCGCGCTGGTGCTGGCGGCGACCTGGTTTGATAACGCGGCGCGTGACGCGGACATTATCCGGCGTAATGCCATTACGCATCCCGGCTTTGTGCCGGTGATCCCTCTGAAGGTGCCAGTGCAATGAACAACAATGTCACGCTACGGGTAAATGGCCGGAAGTGGAATGGCTGGACATCGGTGCGCATCGGTGCCGGTATTGAACGGCTGGCGCGGGATTTCAGTGTGGAGATCACCCGCCAGTGGCCGGGTGATGAGGGTATCACCACGCTTCAGCCGCGCATTAAAAACGGTTCAAAAGTGGAGGTGCTGATTGGTGATGAGCTGGTGATCACCGGCTGGGTGGAGGCGACGCCCGTTCGTTACGATGCCCGTTCGGTCACCACCGGTATTGCCGGACGTAGTCTGACGGCTGACCTGATTGACTGTGCAGCCGAACCGACACAGTTTAACGGACGCTCGCTGGTGCAGATTGCGCAGGCGCTTGCTGCGCCTTTCGGCATTGAGGTGGTGAACAGCGGTGCGCCGTCGGGTGTTATTCCTGATGTTCAGCCTGATCACGGTGAAACGGTGATTGAGGTAATCAACAAAATACTCGGTCAGCAGCAGGCACTGGCTTACGACGATCCGCACGGCATGCTGGTGATTGGCGGTATTGGCTCAACGCGGGCACATACCGCGCTGGTACTTGGGGAAAACATCCTTTCCTGCGATACGGAGAAGAGTATCCGGGAGCGGTTTTCAGTTTACCAGGTGGCGGGGCAGCGTGCCGGAAACGACGATGATTTCGGTGAGGCCACCACCACCGCGCTGCGGGCCCGCACAGAGGACGCATTTATTGCCCGTTACCGTCCGATGTATATCAGGCAGACAGGGCAGGCCACGGGGGCTGGCTGTATTGCGCGTGCTGACTTTGAAGCCCGGCAACGGGCGGCGCGGACGGATGAAACCACCTATGTGGTGCAGGGCTGGCGACAGGGTAACGGTACGCTGTGGCAGCCCAACCAGCGGGTGATTGTCTTTGATCCGGTCTGTGGTTTTGACAATACCGAACTGCTTGTTTCGGAAGTCACGTTTACTCAGGACCAGAACGGCACCCTGACGGAAATCCGTGTCGGCCCGCCTGATGCTTATCTGCCTGAACCCGATGCCCCCGGCGCGCAGAAAAAGAAAAAAGCCAGAGTACAGGAGGACCCGTTCTGATGAGGACGATTGAAGCCATGCAGCGACAACTTCTCGGCCTGATTGGGCGGGCAGTGGTGAAAAGTATCAGCGCCGCCACGAAATGTCAGACCGTGGATGTGTCCCTGATTGCCGGTGAACCCAAAGCCGGGGTTGAACATCTTGAACCCTACGGTTTTACCGCAAGGGCAAACAGCGGTGCGGAAGCGGTGGTGTTGTTTCCGGATGGCGACCGTTCTCATGCGGTGGTTGTTACGGTGTCGGACCGGCGCTACCGCCTGAAAGGGCTGCAGACGGGTGAGGTGGCTGTCTATGACGATCAGGGGCAGTCTGTGACGCTGACCCGGGAGGGGATCGTGGTGGACGGTGCAGGTAAAACGATCACGTTTCGCAATGCGCCCAGAGCACGTTTTGAAATGGACCTTGAAGTGACCGGACAGGTGAAAGACCTGTGCGACTCCGGCGGCACTACCATGTCAGCGATGCGGCTTGCCTATAACGGGCATCGTCACAGAGAGAACGGTCAGGGCAGTAACACCGACAAACCTGATAAAGCGATGGAGGCATGATGGAACTGTGGCTGACGGTGAACGGTAAACGCACCTGCGCCAGCGCACCGCTGGATCCGCTGACCCGCGCCGTGGTGATTTCCATGTTTACCTGGCGGCGGGCGGAGCCTGATGACAACGCCGACGTCCCGATGGGATGGTGGGGGGATACCTGGCCTGCGGTACAGAATGACCGTTACGGCTCCCGACTGTGGCTGCTTCAGCGCAGCAAACTGACCAATCAGCTGGTGCAGACGGTAAGGGGGTATATCCGCGAATGCCTGCAATGGATGATTGATGACGGCGTGGTGTCCCGTATTGATCTGGATATCCGCCGCACCGGGATTAATGAGCTGGGTAACAGTATCACCCTCTGGCGTCGTGACGGACCGGTAATGATTTCTTTTGATGATCTGTGGAGTGCGATAACGCATGGCGGACAGTGAATTTCAGCGCCCGACGCTGGCAGAAAATATCAGTATGCTCCGTAACGATTTATTCGCCAGGCTGGACGTCAGCGACACGCTCCGGCGCATGGATGAAGACGTGCGGGCAAAGGTGTATGCGGCGGCGCTGCATACGGTTTACGGTTACATCGATTATCTGGCAATGAACATGCTGCCTGACCTGTGCGATGAGTCCTGGCTGGCGCGACATGCTGCGATGAAACGGTGTCCGCGCAAGGGGGCCACGGCTGCCAGCGGGTATATGCGCTGGGAAGGTGTCAGCGATGGCCTGAAGGTGACCGCCGGGAGCGTGATTCAGCGCGCTGACCTGGTTCAGTACACGGCAACTGCTGATGCAACCAGCTCCGGTGGTGTCCTGCGCGTGCCGATCACTTGCTCAAGTGCAGGCGCGGTCGGTAACGCTGACGACGGTACGGCATTAATCCTGGTCACGCCGGTGAATGGTCTGCCGTCTTCCGGTGTTGCAGATACCCTGACTGGCGGATTCGATACTGAAGATCTGGAAACGTGGCGCGCCCGCGTCATTGAGCGGTATTACTGGACGCCTCAGGGCGGGGCTGACGGGGACTATGTCGTCTGGGCTAAAGAAGTGCCCGGCATTACCCGCGCATGGACATACCGTCACTGGATGGGAACGGGAACTGTCGGTGTGATGATTGCCAGCAGTGACCTGATTAATCCCATTCCGGAAGAATCAACGGAAACGGCGGCAAGACAACATATCGGGCCACTGGCCCCGGTGGCAGGCTCTGATTTGTATGTGTTCAGGCCGGTGGCACATACGGTGGATTTTCATATCCGCGTGACGCCGGACACACCGGAAATACGGGCTGCCATCACCGCGGAGTTGCGTTCGTTCCTGCTGCGTGATGGTTATCCGCAGGGAGAACTGAAGGTATCGCGTATCAGTGAGGCGATTTCCAGTGCGAACGGGGAATACAGCCATCAGTTGCTTGCACCGGCAGACAATATCTCCATTGCAAAAAATGAACTGGCGGTTCTGGGGACGATTTCATGGACGTGACAAACGATGATTACATCCGTCTGTTGTCGGCACTGTTGCCCCCCGGTCCGGCGTGGTCAGCCAGCGATCCGGCGATTGCCGGTGCGGCACCGTCATTAACCCGCGTTCATCAGCGTGCGGATGCCCTGATGCGGGAGCTGGATCCGCGCACAACCACCGAACTGATAAACCGCTGGGAGCGTCTGTGCGGCCTGCCGGATGAATGTATTCCGGCAGGGACGCAGACCCTTCGCCAGCGTCAGCAACGGCTGGATGCGAAGGTTAATCTGGCGGGCGGCATCAATGAGGATTTTTACCTTGCACAGCTTGCTGCCCTGGGCAGACCAGACGCCACCATCACGCGATACGACAAAAGCACGTTCACCTGCTCATCTGCCTGTACTGACGCGGTGAATGCGCCGGAATGGCGGTATTACTGGCAGGTCAACATGCCAGCCGCCACCAACACCACCTGGATGACATGTGGCGATCCCTGTGATTCCGCACTGCGTATCTGGGGCGACACCGTAGTCGAGTGTGTGCTTAACAAACTCTGCCCGTCGCATACCTACGTAATTTTTAAATATCCGGAGTAATCCATGCATCGTATAGACACGAAAACCGCGCAGAAGGATAAGTTCGGCGCGGGTAAGAACGGTTTTACCCGTGGTAACCCCCAGACCGGCACACCTGCCACCGATCTGGATGATGACTACTTTGACATGTTGCAGGAGGAGCTTTGCAGCGTGGTGGAGGCATCCGGTACCAGCCTGGAGAAGGGGAGGCATGACCAGTTGCTTACCGCACTTCGCGCGCTGCTGTTAAGCCGCAAGAATCCGTTTGGCGATATCAAATCGGACGGCACGGTGAAAACGGCTCTCGAAAACCTTGGTTTGGGAGAAGCGGCAAAACGGGATGTGGGGACAGGGGAAAATCAGATACC
>OATH01000282.1_pt1 | contig 44261 bp, 39 predicted proteins | sample 1494971 | NCBI WGS metagenome assembly OATH01 (sample SAMEA2579949, study PRJEB22360) | human gut metagenome
TTGAATTCCTTGTATCCGACATTTACTACTGCATCTGAATAAGATGCAGTAGTAAATGTTAAATATCAACGATACAGCACACTAGTACAACATAGCAGAAACTTAGTATTCGTTGTACTGGTCAGAAAAAATGACGGCGGATGCAGTCCATGGCGAAAGTCAGGATGGCATTCGCCTTTTTCTGTGCTATAATAAAAGTTCAGAAATACAACAGGAGAATAGTGACTGTTCATACAGTAACGGAGAATGGCAATTTATGAATCAGGTAATACAGACAGTTCTGGCAGCATTTTCAAACCAGAATATTGAGATAAATACAGCCAGAAAACTGGCAAATCTAAAAAAATTAGATCCGCTTCATCTCTGGGTGGAGAAAGAAGATATTATGATAAAAACAGAGTGTGGGAAGATTCCTTTGAGATTATATTTCCCATCAGAAGAGACAAAAAGGCAGAAAGAAGAGATTTCCTCCGCGATTTTTTTTATCCATGGAGGAGGATGGTCTACAGAGAGTGTAGAAACATATGACAGAATCTGCAGTATGCTATCAAAATCTGTTGACAAGACCATCATATCTGTAGAATATCGCCTGGCACCGGAGTATCCGTTTCCGGCAGGGCTTGAGGATTGTTATCTGGCTGCAAGGGCACTGTATCAGGGGAAAATCTTTCCAAAGATTGAGTCGGGACAGATTTCTGTTATGGGAGACAGCTCCGGAGGAAATCTGGCGGCGGCGTTGTGTCTGCTGGCAAGAGACCGCGGGGAATTTTCAATTCATAAGCAAATTTTGGTCTACCCGGCAGTAAACAACTGCTACACACTGGATTCTGCATATGATTCGATTCGGGAGAACGGAGAAGGATATCTGCTTACCAGAGGAAAGATGCATGACTATCTGCAGCTTTATATCGGGAAGCAGGAGGATTTAAAAAGTCCGTATGTGGCGCCTGTTCTTGCAGAAGATTTGACAAATATGCCGGAAACGCTGGTGCTGAGTGCAGAGTTTGATCCGCTTAGAGATGAGGGCGAGGATTATGCCAAAAGACTGAAAGAAGCCGGAAATAAGGTGACATGCTATCGAATCGCAGGGGCATTTCACGGGTATTTTGCACTTGGAGTTTCAAGACTTCATGTGGAAGAGAGTTTTGCGTATATTGACCATTTTTTACGGGAGGGGTAACGATGCAGAAAAAGAAACGTTCACAGTGGAGAAAGCTGGATAATGCAGCACAGGCATTTCCGGCAGCAACCGGGAAGAAAGATACCAGGGTATTCCGGCTGTATTGTGAACTGAAAGAGGATGTCATAGAGGAAGTTCTGCAAAAAGCAGTGGAATGTACGCTGGAAAAGTATCCGCTGTATTGTTCGGTTCTCAGGAAAGGGCTGTTCTGGTTCTATATGGAGCAGCGGAATTTAAAACCAAAAGTCAAAGCAGAAGATCGGCCGCCCTGCAGCGGACTGTATGTGCCTGATCAGAAAAGCTTTCTGTTTGAGGTTTCTTATTATAAAAAGAAAATAAATCTGGAAGTGTTTCATTGTCTGACTGATGGGACGGGAGCGCTGAATTTTTTAAAAGAATTGGTGCGGAATTACCTGATGATTTGCTATCCACAGGTGGAGTTTCCGCCTGTTTCAGAAGAAGAGATTTCCACAGCCAGTGATCACGAAGAAGACAGCTTTTCGCAGTATTATTCAAAATCAGATTATGGCAGTGTCAAAAAGAGCAGACCTGCATTCCAGCTGAAGGGGGAAAGGCTGGAGCAGGAGGAGATGTCTGTTTTAGAGGTGGTTCTTTCCGCGAAAGAAGTATACAGAAAGGCAAAATCATACGGGGTGTCAGTCACGGTATTTCTCTCTGCCGCACTGCTTTGTGCGATTCACGAGGAGATGCCGAGAAGTCAGATGAAAAAGCCGGTCACTCTGATGGTGCCGGTGAATCTGAGAAATTATTTTCCCTCCTATTCCATGACGAACTTTTTTGGTTGGATTGAAGCTGGTCAGGTGTTTGAAGAAAATACGAGATTTGAGGAAGTTTTGCAGAATCTGCAGCATGTCTTTCGAACAGAACTTGTAAAAGAGCGGATTGCAGACAATATGAACCGGCTTGTCCGTCTGGAAAAAAATCCTCTGCTTCGGGCCGTGCCTCTGGAGATTAAAAACCTGTTTTTGCTGGCTGGAACGACGCTTGGCGGGAGAAGTATTTCCGCGATTTATTCCAATATCGGAAAAATCCAGCTTCCGGATGTGTTTGAGACCTATGTGGATTCGTTTGGATTTTTTACAAGTACGGACAAACTGCAGATGTGCTCCTGCTCTTACGGGGATAAAATGAGAGTAGGGATCACCTCGAAAATACTGAGTCATAATATCCAGCGGAATTTTCTGCGGATCTTAAAAGAGGAAGGGATTCACGTTACAGAACAAGAGAATGACTTCCCCGGATATCAGGAAAAGAAGCTGGGACTGATGCAGAAGAGTATGCAGATTTTTACGTTTTTGTGTATTGCTGCGGTTGTGATCAGCTGGGTGGTCAATCTGATGCTTCCTTCCGGATTTTTGTGGGCAGGCTTTGTGAGCGGGGGAGTACTTTGTACCTGGCTGTTTGTAATGGTAGGCTATAAAAAGCGCAGGAACCTTCTGAAAAATGGAATGTGGCAGCTTCTGCTCATATCGGCAGCGGGGCTTTTGTGGGACGTTTTTACCGGATGGCATGGATGGGCAGTGGATTTTGTACTCCCGCTTGCATCGCTGGTTATTCTTGCAGCAATGACAGTGGTCGCAAGGGTGTGCAGGCTGGAGGAAAACGAATATTTGTTTTATCTTGTTCAGATCGGCGCCTTTGGATGTATTCCGGGAATTCTTCTGGCAGCAGGGGCAGTCCGGATCCGGTATCCGTCTTTACTTTGTACAGGAATCAGCATTCTGTTGCTGGCCGGAATCGTAGTTTTTCGTGGGAAATCGTTTGTTCGGGAGATTAAGAAAAAATTCCGGGTTTGAAAATGTGAAAAATGCAATAAAAAGTAGAAAGAAACTATTGAAAATTGTTTAAAATAAATATATAATTATAAAAGGAAAATAAATTTATTAAAATTCTCTAAAGAGAAGGAGGGAGATTTCTATGATTAGTTTCTTTCTATGTCTGCTTCTGTTGATCGGAGGCTATTTTGTCTACGGGAAGATCGTAGAAAACACATTTGCACCGGATGACAGGGAGACGCCTGCTGTCAAAATCAATGACGGTGTGGATTACGTGGTAATGCCGCAGTGGAAGCTTTTTTTAGTGCAGCTTTTAAACATTGCCGGTCTGGGACCGATCTTTGGTGCCATGCAGGGAGCTCTGTGGGGACCGATTGTATTTTTATGGATCACATTTGGTACGATTTTTGCAGGCGGTGTCCATGATTACTTTTCAGGTATGCTTTCTGAAAGAAATAATGGTACATCAATTTCAGAGGTTTGTGGTATTTACCTTGGAAATGCAATGAAAAATGTGATGCGTGTATTCAGTGTGGTTCTGCTGGTTATGGTCGGAACTGTGTTTGCAGTCGGACCTGCAGGTCTGATCGTGACATTGTTCAAGGAGGGCGGAATCGGCGGAATTCTTGCCAGTACAGAATTCTGGCTCTGGATCATTCTGGCATACTATTTTATCGCAACATTTATTTCTATTGATAAGATCATCGGACGGATTTACCCGGTATTCGGAATCTGCCTGATCATCATGGCGGTAGGAGTTATCATTGGAATCTTTACACATTCCGAGTTTGTGATCCCGGAAATCTGGAATAACTTCTCCAGTATGCATCCGGACGGTGCGCCGATCTGGAGCGTTATGTTTATCACAGTTGCCTGCGGAGCGATTTCCGGATTCCATTCTACACAGTCACCGCTGATGGCACGTTGTATGAAATCAGAGCGTCAGGGACATTTTGTATTTTATGGAGCTATGGTGGCGGAAGGTGTGATCGCACTGATCTGGGCTGCTGCAGGATGCGCATTGTATGAAGTGACAGGCGGTCTGAGTACAGGATTAAGCGCGATTCTCGCAAATGGCCAGTCAGCAGCGATTTATGATGTCTGCTCAAAGACAATGGGAGGAATCGGAGTTGCACTGGCGATGATCGGTGTTATCGTATGCCCGATCACATCCGGAGATACGGCATTTAGAAGTGCAAGACTGGTATTGGCGGACTGGTTTAAGATCGAGCAGTCCAAATACAGCAAACGTTTGTTGCTTTGTGTTCCGTTGTTAGGTGCAGGTGCTATTATCGGACATCTGGATTATACGATCGTCTGGAGATATTTCAGCTGGACCAACCAGACACTGGCAATGATCGTTCTCTGGACAGCAAGTATGTATCTGTTCCGTGAGAAGAAGAATTACTGGCTGACAGCAGTTCCGGCTACCTTTATGAGTGCAGTCTCCATGACATATTTCTTCTATGCGAAAGAATGTCTGGGACTGGGAACAGCTGTTGCGTATCCGGCAGGTATCATTCTGGCAGCAGGATTCCTTGCCATTTTCCTGTATGCAACGAGAAAACCTGCGAAAGCAGCAAAATAAAGTGTTTTCATAAAACACAAACAGAAAGGACTGACACGAGATGATATGGAAACCAAAGCAGTTGGGCAGACAGAAAATAGAAGAGCGGGAGCTGGAAGCGGATAAAAAGAACTGCAGGAGATTCGGCCCCTGTGGAGTGGGTCAAAAGGCTCTTTATCTGAACAGCTTTTACTTTGACAGAAGATATTATGTAGCTCTGGACTCGGTATCAAGAGTATTTAAAAGAGTAGCCATGAGTAAAGGCGGTTTTTCGGGAAAAGGAATGTTTGCCACGATTCCATATCTAGTCGTGCAGTATGACGGCGGAGAGGAAAAGCAGTGTATTTTCAAAAGAGAAGAGCAGGTAGATGCACTGCTTGACCATATCCGAAGTATCCGTCCCGAGATGCCGGTGCACAGCGTGCAGGCAGAAAAAAAACTGCTGGAGAAACAGCGGATACTTGAACAGAAAAAAGCAAGGATTGCTTTTTCGGATGCGCGGGAAGAAATCCAATGGTTAGAAAAATGTGCGCAGTTTTTGGAAAAAAGACCTGAGTTATATCGGGAACTGAGCAGCTGTGCGAAGAGAAAAAGAACCTATGATAAGAGCAATCCTGCTTATAAATGGGCAGCGCTTTTCATTACCCTGATGGGGATTGCGGCACTGGTTTACGGGATTTATGCGCTGGTCACAAAAGCGGGATTCGGAATTTATTTTCTGTTGTTCGGACTGGCCGCCATCTTTTTCTTCTCCAGTGCGAATGTTCTTCCTACTGCCCGCAATAACAGGCGGTATGTGGAAGACAGGCTGAAGAAGGCGATAGAAGCGATGTATCGCTACATTGCAGAATATCCGAAGTTTCCTCTTCCGGCGTGTTATGCACATCCGGCAGTACTTCGAAGAATGATTGATATTATTGCAGAAGAACGGACACGGTCTGTGGCAGAAGCTCTGGAATTGCTGAAGCAGGATTTGAAAGCAATGAATTCCAGTGTGGAGCTTGAGCAGGAAGAATACGATGAGGTCATGGCGATCAAGCCGATGTTTCTTGTGAAAGACTATGAATAATATGAAAAGAAAATAGCCGGGGAAGGAATCAGAAATGGTTCTTTCCCCGGCTGTTTTATTTTGATGATTGAAAACAATGTAAAATTATTATAATGCGGAAAGAAAAAAATTGCTATAAAATTTTACTTGCAATATACCCCATAAGGGTATATAATGCGTGTATGAAATGAGGTGAAAGAAATGGAAGAAAAAAGAGAGTGCTGTCATACAACAAAGACAAAAGAACGCACAGAAAAAGAATATAAAGATTTGATCCATCGTCTGAACAGGATTGAAGGTCAGGTGCGGGGAATCAAAAAAATGGTAGAAAGTGATACGTATTGTACGGACATTCTGATCCAGGTCTCAGCAGTTAATGCGGCGTTGAACAGCTTTAGTAAAGTGCTGCTTGGCAATCATATCCGGACCTGTGTGGCAGAGGATATCCGTCAGGGAAAAGAAGAGACAGTGGAAGAGTTAGTAGCAACGCTTCAAAAACTGATGAAGTAAAGTGAGGTGATATTGTGAAGCAATACAATGTGAACGGAATGAGCTGTGCGGCATGCAGTACAAGAGTGGAAAAGGCAGTTTCCAAAGTTGAGGGAGTGACTTCGTGTTCAGTCAGTCTTCTGACGAATTCCATGGGCGTGGAGGGAGATGCGAAAGAAGCAGACATTCTTGCAGCAGTGGAAAAAGCGGGATATTCAGCTTCTGTAAAGGGAGAGAATACCGCAAAGCCGGCAGAACATGCAGAAGAGGAATTTCTGAAAGATAAAGAGACTCCGGTCTTAAAAAAGCGGCTGATCTTATCGTTTTGTTTCCTTGTGCCGCTGATGTATCTTTCGATGGGACATATGATGTGGAACTGGCCGCTTCCCGGGATTCTGGCAGAGAATCATGTGGCAATGGGAATTTTACAGCTCTTGCTGACAGGATGTGTGATGATCATCAATCAGAAGTTTTTTGTCAGTGGATTTCAAAGTCTGCTGCACGGCGCGCCTAATATGGATACGCTGGTAGCACTTGGAGCAGGCGCTTCATTTGGCTACAGCACCTATGCATTGTTTGCCATGACAGATGCACAGATGCGTCAGGATATGGCAGGCGTGATGACTTATATGCATGAGTTTTATTTCGAATCTGCAGCGATGATTCTGACATTGATCACTGTCGGTAAGATGCTGGAGGCACGTTCCAAAGGAAAGACTACAGATGCCTTAAAAGGCCTGATGCGCCTGGCGCCAAAGACGGCGGTTGTGATCCGGAACGGGCAGGAACAGACAGTTTCCATCGAGCAGGTGAGAAAAGGGGATGTGTTTGTGGTTCGCCCGGGTGAGCATATACCCGTGGATGGTATTGTGCTGGAAGGAAGCAGTGCGATTGATGAATCGGCGCTTACAGGAGAAAGTATTCCGGTAGACAAAAAAGCAGGAGACATTGTTTCTGCTGCGACACTCAATCAGTCGGGGTATATCCGTTGTGAGGCATCCCGTGTGGGAGAGGACACGACACTGTCCCAGATTATCCAGATGGTCAGTGATGCAGCAGCAACCAAGGCGCCGATTGCAAAAGTTGCAGACAAAGTATCCGGAGTCTTTGTTCCGATTGTAATCGTGATTGCGGTCATTACCATTGCCGTATGGATGCTGGCAGGAGAGAGTGTGGGATTTGCGCTTGCAAGAGGAATTGCTGTTCTGGTGATTAGCTGTCCATGTGCGCTTGGTCTTGCCACTCCGGTAGCGATCATGGTCGGAAGCGGAAAAGGTGCAAAAAACGGTGTTATGTTTAAAACAGCGGTTTCTCTGGAAGAGACCGGAAAAGTTCAGATCGTGGCGCTGGATAAGACAGGAACGATTACCAGCGGGGAACCGAAAGTGACAGATGTTATTCCGGATAGTAAAATTGCAAGAGAAGAACTGCTGGAGATTGCGTATGCTCTGGAAAAGAAAAGTGAGCATCCGCTGGCAAAAGCAATTTTATCCTATGCAAAGGAGCAGAAAGTGCCAGATGGCATCGAAGTGAGTGAATTTCAGGCAGTGCCGGGAAATGGACTTTCCGGGCTGAATGATGGAGAGAATCTGACCGGAGGAAATTTGAACTTTATCCGCCAGCATGCTGAAGTATCAGAAAATGTGGAGGCAGAGGCGAGAAAACTGGCAGATCAGGGAAAGACCCCGTTATTCTTTGCCAGAAACGGAAGATTTCTGGGGATGATCGCAGTTGCAGATGTGATCAAAGAAGACAGTCCCCAGGCAGTGCAGGAACTGCAGAATATGGGAATCCGGGTGGTCATGCTTACAGGTGACAATGAACAGACAGCCCGTGCCATCGGAGCGCAGGCTGGAGTGGACGAAGTTATCGCAGGGGTACTGCCGGAAGGAAAAGAAGAAGTGATCCGCAGACTGAAGAATCAGGGAAAAGTAGCCATGGTCGGAGACGGGATCAATGATGCTCCTGCACTGACAAGAGCAGATATGGGAATTGCGATCGGAGCAGGAACAGATATTGCGATAGATGCTGCAGATGTGGTATTGATGAAGAGCAGACTTACGGATGTTCCGGCAGCGATTCGACTGAGTCGTGCGACACTTCGCAACATTCATGAGAATTTATTCTGGGCATTTATTTATAATGTCATCGGAATCCCGCTGGCAGCCGGAATCTGGTATCCATTGTTTGGATGGAAATTAAATCCGATGTTCGGAGCGGCGGCAATGAGTTTGTCCAGCGTTTGTGTTGTTACCAATGCACTTCGTCTCAACTGGTTCCGTATGAAGGACGCCACAAGAGATCGAAAAATAAAAACAAGAAAGAAACAGGAGGAAATGACAATGGAAAAAACAATGAAAATTGAAGGAATGATGTGTGGACACTGCGAGGCGTCTGTAAAGAAAGCACTGGAGGCACTTGCAGAGGTGGAAGCGGCAGAAGTAAGCCATGAGAAAGGCACAGCGGTTGTGACACTGCGCTCGGAGGTTTCTGATGAAGTACTGAAAAAGGCAGTGGAAGAGAAAGATTATACCGTTGTGGAAATCCGGTAGGATTTATTTGTCAGTATAAAAGAATTAAATAGCTGGATTAAAGAGAAAACAGTCGGGTAAAATTCCGGCTGTTTTTTTTACAAACTTTTGAACTGGTTCTTTACAAATAAAATGATGTGTGCTATATTGAAAACAACAAAAGGTAATACCTATTACATAATACTTTATAAGGAGAAGAGAAGATGTATCAGAGTCACGAATTTTATTTGAGAAGAGCGATTGAAATTTCAAAAGAGGCAAGAGAAGCAGGAAATACTCCGTTTGGAGCCCTTCTGGTCAACAAAGAGGGAGAGATCATTATGGAGCAGGGAAATATTGAGATCACAGAGAAAATCTGTACAGGGCACGCGGAAGCGACACTTGCAGCAAGAGCATCTCATGAATATTCCAGAGAGTTTTTGTGGGATTGTACATTATATACGACTGCAGAGCCATGTGCGATGTGTGCAGGGGCTATTTATTGGGCGAATATCGGAAGAGTTGTATACGGAATGACAGAGAGACGACTGTTGGAGCTGACAGGAAGTAATGAGCAGAACCCGACTTTTGATCTTCCATGCAGAGATGTATTTGCAAAAGGGCAGAAAGCAATTGAAGTAGTAGGACCGGTAGAGGCCGTTGAAGTAGAAGCAGCAAAGGTGCATGAGGGATATTGGGATTAAGTTCCAGTCAGGAGCAGAGTATGAAAGCGGAATATTTTGATGAAAAAGTAGGATGGACAAAGACGCTGCTGATCGGATTTCAGCATGTCCTTACCATGTGTCCGGGAACAATCGCGGTTCCCTTGATTTTAGCAGGAGCCCTGGGATTGGGGGAAAAGGAAACTGCATTTTTAGTAGCAGCCAATTTTTTTACAAGTGGAATTGCCATTCTGATTCAGGTAATCGGAATCGGAAAACTGGCAGGATCCAAATATCCCATTATTTTGGGTTCTTCCTTTGCACCTCTAAGCCCTATGATCCTGATCGGAAAAGAATACGGGATGCAGACACTCTTTGGCGCAGTGATCGCATCCGGTGCGATAATTTTTATCCTGTCTTTTTTTATGGATCAGATTTTAAAACTTTTCCCTCAGGTTGTAGTGGGAACATTTGTAACGTTGATCGGAATTACACTGGCGCCGACTGCACTGCGGGATCTGGCAGGCGGAGAAGGCAGCGAAAGTTTTGGGTCTGTTGAAAATCTGATTCTGGGTACTGCAGTTTTGATCTTTATCATTCTGGTAGAAAAGTATGCAAAAGGAATCTGGAAAAGTATGTCCCTGCTGCTCGGAATCGTGGCGGGAACGATCGTGGGATGTGGTCTGCACATGGTCGATTTTACATCGATCGCGCAGGCAGAAGTATTCCAGCCGGTGAAACCATTTTATTATGGAATGCCGGAGTTTAAAATATGGCCGATTTTTATTATGAGTATTTTCTGCATCATCAACATGATTCAGTGTATCGGAGTCTTTTCCGTAATGGATGAAATTGTTGGAATCCAGACAGACAATAAGACAAAGGAGAGAGGAATCAGAGGTCAGGCAGCAGCACAGATGGTGACTGGTATGTTCAATTCGGTTCCATCTACCATGTTCAATGAAAATGTAAGTCTGATCGGACTGACAAAAGTTAAAAGCAGATCCGTTGTTGCAGCAGCCGGCATTATGATCATTCTGGCAGGAATTTTCCCGAAGATTTCCGCGGTATTTACGGCTGTTCCTAAATCTGTGCCGGGAGGTGCAACACTGGCATTGTTCGGGGTGATCACTTCTTCTGGAATTTCCATTTTATCCAAACTGGATTTTTCAAAAGATAACAATTTCAAGATTGTAGGGACCAGCATTGCGATCGGAGTAGGCGCAGCGTTTGCATCAGATGTTTTTGTGAATATTCCGAATGCATTGCAGATGGTATTAAGCAATGGTCTGTTTATGGTCAGCATCAGCGCGATTTTTCTGAATTTGATCTTGAATGGGAAAAAAGCTTTTTCTTGACAAAGAAAAGGGATTCTTCTATCATCATACATAGGTTAAGAGAAAGAGAGGAATCGCTTTGAGTACGCAGAAATTACGTGTAAAATCCTTGTCCGGACAGGCAAAGGAGGCCATCCTTCAATATATAGAAGAGATGGATCTAAAAACAGACAATAAGCTTCCAAGAGAAGAGGCACTTGCCGAGATGCTTGGAGTGAGCCGGATCACAATCCGTCAGGCATTGAATGATCTTGCGGCAGAGGGGATTATTTTCCGCAGACAGGGAAGGGGTACATTTGTCAATGTGGATTCTCTCAATATCAAGGTCACGTTCAGTCCCTGTATGGAATTGACGCAGATGATCAAAAAGAGCGGGTATGCTCCTTCCGTCAGACTTTTAAATATTCAAAAAGTAAAACGGGAGGAAGAAATCTGTTCTCTTCTTCAGATGCAGCCGGACGAACAGCTGGTAGTGGCAGAAAAGCTGTTTCTGGCAGATGATAAGATCTGTGCATTCTGCAGAGATTATTTCGGAATGAATCTGATCGGCGGGGAAGAGGCATTTGATATGTTTTCAAAGTATGAAGATTCGATTTACAAATATATTTATGAATTGTCCGGGGAAAAGGCGCAATGGGATAAAGTTGAGATCGATACAGTGAATCCGGCAGAAATTGCAGGATTAAAAAAATATGTATCTGTGAAAGAACTGGGTTTAAGTCCATATCTTTACCTGAAGACATTAAATTACAGTGAGAAAGATAAACCACTGGTCTATGCGAATGAATATTTTAACACGGAAATCATCAAATTTAATCTGATCCGTCAAAAGAATATACAATATTGAGAAAGGGCACTTCGTCTTGGTTGGATGAAGTGCCCTCGTCTTTCTTATAAAAGATGTTCAAATGCATCATAAAATCCCGGATAGGAAACGTCAATACAGTGGCTGTCCAGAATTTTCGTGCGTCCGTCAGCTACAAGAGCTGCGATACTGAATGCCATGGCGATCCGGTGATCGAGCAGTGTGTGGATGGTAGCGCCTTTTAAAGGCTTCCCTCCTTTGATCACCATTCCATCTTCTGTCGGGAGAACGCTGCATCCCATGGCGATCAGATTGTCAGTGATCGTCTCGATCCGGTCCGTCTCTTTGACACGAAGTTCCTGCGCATCGCGGATGATGGTCGTACCTTCAGCGCAGGCTGCCATAACGGCAATGATCGGAATCTCATCGATCAGTGTCGGAATGATATCACCGTGAATCGAAATTCCATGAAGCTGGCTGCTGCGAACCAGAATATCGGCCATTTTTTCTCCGGCTTCTGTACGTTCATTTAACAGTGTGATATTACCGCCCATATCTTCGCATACTTTCAAAAGACCTGCACGAGTTGGGTTGATTCCTACATTTTTGACCAGAATCTCGGAATCCGGAACTAAAAGTCCTGCTGCGATAAAGTAGGCAGCGGAAGAAATATCTCCGGGAACAGTGATCTTCTGTCCATGTAATTCCGGACATGGTTGGATCACAGACGTTGCCTCAGAACCTGCCAGCTGATGAACGGTCCGGATATCTGCGCCGAATTCTTTGAGCATCAACTCTGTGTGATTGCGGGACAAGATCGGTTCTGTCACGGAAGTTTCCCCCTCTGCGTAAAGGCCCGCAAGAAGAATACAGGATTTTACCTGAGCAGAAGCAACCGGTGACGTGTAGTGAATTCCGTGCAATTTCCCCGGTTCAATGACCAGCGGTGCACATCCGTTGCCGTGCAGGCTGGAAATATGAGCGCCCATCTGTGTCAGTGGTTCGATGATCCGTTTCATGGGACGTGAGTTGAGTGACTCGTCTCCGGAAAGGGAAGTGGAAAATGGCTGTCCTGCAAGAATACCGGAGAGCAGGCGGGTAGTTGTTCCGCTGTTTTTTACCTGTAATGTTTCCGAAGGCGCAGTCAGTCCGTGCAGTCCCTTGCCGTGTACCAGAATCCGGTTTTGGTGTTCCTCTATTTTAATCCCCATTTTCCGGAAGCAGTCAATAGTGGCAAGACAGTCTGCACCACTTAGGAAGTTGTGGATCTCTGTCATTCCGTTGGCGAGAGATGCGAACATCACACTGCGGTGAGAAATGGATTTGTCTCCCGGAATGGAAACTTCTCCTTTTAATCCTGTAATGCTTGTCAATTCCATAATCATAGATTCCTTTCTTTAAACTTCATATACAATATACCGGTATTTCTGCAGAAGTGCGGCGGCCTTTACAGAGGCGTCCTCTTCGTAAAATTCGATGCGCAGTACCCCTTCTTCAAATTCCCGGTTATGAATGATTCCAATATTTTTAATGCTGATGTGATTGCTGGCCAGAATCGTGGCAATGGTCGCGATTCCTCCGGCTTCATCGATAATGTCACAGTACAGGGCAAAAATCTTTTTGATCGGTCCTGCAGAGTGGTCGGGCATGGAATTCCGGTAGTCTCTGGATGACTCGAAGAATGAAAATAATTCCCGTTCATTGCCGGCATCAATGGAAATTTTTGCGCGGTTCAGTTCTTCGATATAAGCGTCCAGGATCCGGGAGATATTATCTTTATTTTTCAGGCAGATCTGCTGCCACATGATCGGAGAAGAAGATGCAATCCTTGTAATATCTTTAAAACCGCCCGCAGCCAGAAGCTTCATCAGTTCCTCTTTCGTATCCGTACTTTTTACGAAGTTGACCAGGCAGGAGGCAATGATGTGCGGCAGATGACTGATAGTTCCGGTGACCGTATCATGCAACCGGTAGTCAAGCACGATCGGTAGCGCCTTCAGAGACTGTACAAAGCAGCGGTAATCTTCCAGCTTCTCAGAAGAGACTTTGTCAGACGGCGTCAGGATGTAGTATGCATTTTCAATCAGATGAGCCTTGGAATTGGCAAATCCGCTTTTTTCGGAACCTGCCATAGGATGTCCTCCGATGAAATTTGCATCCAGACTAAGCCGGGTAATCTCCTCATGGATCGCAGTCTTTACACTGCCGACATCTGTCAGGATGCAATCCGGATGGATCAAATCCTTTAACTGAGATAAATACGCATTATTGTAAGAAATCGGCGCACAGAGAAAAAGATAGGAACAGTGAGAGAACTGTTCGTCAATGGCAGTACAGGAGATGTCGATCGTTCCGTCCTGCATGGCCAGTGCAAGTGTTTCTCTGCTTTTATCAAAAGCCAGGATCTGATAGTCCGGATAATACTGGCGGATTGCCTTGGCGATAGAACCGCCGATTAGTCCCAGCCCGATAAATCCGATGGTAGTGCTTGTTTTTGTCTGCATAGTTTGATGTCCTTTCTAAATAAACTGGCTGATGGGAAGCTGCGATCCCAAGAAGCACATATAGAATATTTTAGCATTTTAACTCGTAAAAGTAAATTAGAAACAAGTTGTTAAAAATAAATAAAATAGTTGTAATTTATATAAAATTTTAGTACAATATACACATAGCACGTGAGTCGGCAGAACAGCTGCCGGAACATGAAGAGAATAACAACATAAGGAGGCAGCACTATGAAGGTTTACAGAACGGATGAGATTAGAAACGTAGTATTGCTTGGCCACGGTGGCAGCGGCAAAACAAGTCTTGCAGAGGCGATGCTTTATGTATCAGGAGCAGTCAGTCGTATGGGAAAGATTTCCGAGTCCAATACGACCAGTGATTTTGATAAAGAAGAGCAGAAGCGCGGATTCTCGATCAGCACGAGCCTGATCCCGATCGAGTGGGAAAAGGCAAAGATCAATATTCTGGATACACCGGGATATTTTGATTTTGTCGGCGAAGTAGAAGAAGCAGTGAGTGCAGCAGATGCGGCAGTTATCGTGGTTTCCGGAAAAGCCGGTGTACAGGTTGGTACAGAAAAAGCGTGGGAGCTTTGTGACAAGTACAACCTGCCGCGTATGGTCTATGTGACAGAGATGGATATGGACGACGCAAGTTTCCGCCAGGTTGTGGAAGATCTGACTGTCAGATATGGTAAGAAAATCGCGCCGCATTTCCAGCCGATCCGTGAGAACGAAAAGCTGGTCGGATATATCAACATTATTAAAAATGCCGGCAGACGTTATACAGGAATCGGACAGAGAGAAGAGTGCGAGATTCCGGATTATTGTCTTCCGAACCTGAAGATTTTGAGAGATTCTCTGATGGAGGCAGTTGCGGAGACGAGCGAAGAATTTATGGATCGTTACTTTGAGGGAGACGAATTTTCAATTGAAGAGATCCGTGCAGCCATGCGTACGGAAGTGATGGGTGGGGACATCGTTCCGGTTGCCATGGGATCCAATGTACAGGCACAGGGTGTTGCCAATCTGCTTTCTGATATCGTGCGTTTCTTCCCGAGTCCGGATAAGAGAAGCTGTGCGGGTATCCACAGGACAAAGAGTGAGATCTACGAGGCTGATTATGATTTTTCAAAGGCCAAATCTGCCTATGTATTCAAGACAATGGTAGATCCGTTTATCGGAAAGTATTCATTTGTAAAGGTATGCTCCGGTGTACTCAAAGGGGATGACGTACTTTACAATGCAGATGCGGATGCCGAGGAAAAACCGGGCAAGCTTTATACGATGTGCGGAAACAAACCGACAGAAGTTTCCGAACTGTTTGCAGGAGATATCGGAGCAATCGCAAAGCTTGGAAGTACAAAGACAGGAGATACTCTTTCGACAAAGAATACGCCGATTACATATTCCAGAACAGATTATTCGGTTCCATATACCTATATGAGATACAAGACTCTGACAAAAGGGGATGAAGACAAGGTATCTCAGGCACTGCAGAAGATGATGGCAGAGGATGTGACACTCAGAGCAGTCAATGACAGTGAGAACAGACAGTCTCTTCTTTACGGTATGGGAGATCAGCATCTGGAAATCGCAGCCAGCAAACTGGCAGCCAGATATAAAGTAGAAATTAAACTGGAGACACCGAAAGTGGCGTTCCGTGAGACAATCCGTAAGAAATCGGATGTGGACACAAAATACAAAAAACAGTCCGGCGGACATGGTCAGTACGGACATGTAAAGATGCGGTTTGAACCATCCGGTGATTTGGAGACTCCTTATGTATTTGAAGAAGAAGTGGTAGGCGGCGCTGTTCCGAAGAACTACTTCCCGGCTGTAGAAAAAGGACTTCAGGACTCTGTGGTAAAAGGTCCCCTCGCAGGATATCCGGTAGTCGGAGTCAAAGCAGTTCTTTACGACGGATCTTACCATCCGGTAGATTCTTCGGAGATGGCATTCAAGACAGCTACGATCCAGGCATTTAAGAAAGGTTTTATGGAAGCGGGACCGGTTCTTCTGGAGCCTATCGCATCCTTGAAAGTGACAGTGCCGGATGACTATACAGGAGATGTTATGGGTGATCTGAATAAGAGAAGAGGACGTGTCCTTGGCATGACACCTGTAAGCGGCGGCAAACAGATCATAGAAGCAGACATTCCGATGACAGGACTGTTTGGATACTGTACAGTGCTTCGCTCCATGACAGGAGGAAGAGGTACTTATGAGTATCAGTTTGCAAGATATGAGCAGGCACCTTCGGATGTACAGGAGAAGGAAATCGCAGCAAGAGCAGCGGAAGAAAAATAGAATAGAGAATTAGAAAAAGACCTTTTCTGCAAAAATCAATGATTTTGTTGTAGGAAAGGTCTTTTTTGGTGGAGAAAACAGAAAAAAATTATGCAAAACGTGGAAAAAATATAAAAATAGTATTAAAATTGTGTGTAAGGTATTAAGGTGGTATAATAGAACACGTTTTGAAAAGAAGAATGTGAAAACAGAGAGGACTTAGGGGACCAATGAAAATTGTAATCATAGGCGATGGCAAGGTTGGTTATAAACTGGCAAAACAGCTGTCATCGGAAAAGTACGATATTATATTGATCGATAATAATGAAGAAAAACTGCGAAAATCCATTGAAAGAATGGATGTTTTTTGTGTTGCGGGAGAAGGCGGCAGTGTGGAGGTTCAGCAGAGGGCGGATGTACCGCATGCGGATCTGGTGATTGCCTGCACTTCTACGGACGAGTGCAATATGCTCAGCTGCCTGATCGCAAGAAGGCTGGGTGCACGGCATACGATTGCCCGGGTAAGAAATCCGATCTACTATAAACAGATTGATTTTCTGAAAAAGGATCTCCATTTGAGTATGGTAGTAAATCCGGAACTGATCGTTGCGGGGGATATTACCCGTCTGCTGTTGTTTCCAGATGCAAGTAAGGTAGAGACTTTCGTAAAAGGAAGGGTGGAACTGGTTGAATTTCCGATTCACTGCGGAAAGCTGGAAGGATTGTCTTTGTCTGAATTATATGCACGTTTTCAGGTTCAGGTGCTGGTATGTGCAGTCGAATCCGGAGAAACGGTTTTAATCCCGGATGGAGATTATATTTTAAAAGCAGGAGACAAGTTGCATATTGCGGCTTCTCATCAGAATATGGAGCAGTTCTTCAAGAAGATCGCTCTGCGAAAAGAGAAGATTAAAAATGCAATGATCTGTGGTGGAGGAAGAGTGGCCTACTATCTGGCAAGCCAGCTGTGTAATCTGGGGATGAATGTCAAGATCATCGAAAGAAACAGAGAACGCTGTGAAGAGCTCTGTGAACTGCTTCCAAAAGCAACCATCATCAATGGAGATGCGACGGAGCATGATCTGCTGATAGAAGAGGGGATTGAAAAAACAGATGCTTTTATTGCACTGACAGGAATGGATGAAGAGAACATTATCATGTCTTTGTTTGCTTCCAAGCAGAGTGTATCCAAGGTGATCGTAAAGATCAATGAGGATCGCAGAGCCATGATGATCGATGAACTTGGACTCGACAGCATTGTATCTGCTAAAACAGCGACTGCAGATGCCATTCTTGGTTATGTGCGGGCGAGAAGAAATTCTCAGTGCAGTGCAAATGTGGAGACCATGTACCAGCTACTGGATGGAAGAGTGGAGGCTCTGGAATTTATTATCAAATCGGAGAATGCGTATACGGGAGTGCCTCTTAAAGATCTGAATCTGAAAGTGAACAATATCATTGCCTGCATTGCGCGGGGAAGAAAGATCATTATTCCAAACGGAGATGACAGTATTCAGGTAGGTGACAGTGTAGTTATTATCACCATGACAAAACAGATCCGGGATCTGGACGATATTTTGGTGAAGAGGTAACGAGATGAATAATAGAATGATTGTTTATATGATAGGCAGAATGTTGGGAGTGGAAGGACTTCTGCTTCTGGTGCCAGCGTTTGTTTCTTTTTTGTATGGAGAGCAAAGCGGAATTGCATTTTTATTAACAGCGGCCATTCTGCTCATTATTTTTCTGCTGGCGGGCAGAAAAAAACCGAAAGATACGAGTATTTATGGAAAAGAAGGGCTTGCACTGGTCGGGATTGCCTGGATTTTGTGGTCACTGTTCGGTGCACTGCCGTTTTTTATCTCCGGTTCGATTCCAGATTATCTGGATGCCTTTTTTGAGACAGTCTCCGGATTTACAACAACAGGTTCTACAATTCTGACGGATATCGAGGCGCTTCCGCAGGGAATGTTGTTTTGGAGAGCGCTGACACACTGGATCGGCGGAATGGGAGTTTTGGTATTTGTTATGGTACTTTTGAGTCTGGATGATGACGGATCCATGTATCTGATGCGCGCGGAAGTACCGGGACCGGAAGCAGACAAGCTTGTTCCGAAGGCACGCAGTACGGCGAGAATTCTGTATCTGATGTATCTGATTCTGACAATGGCAGAGGTGATTTTCCTTTTATTTGGCGGAATGAACCTTTATGACGCGCTAATTCATTCATTCAGTACTGCGGGAACCGGTGGATTTTCCAACAGAAATGCAAGTGTGAGCTATTATGACAGTGCGTATATTGACGGGGTTATCACCGTATTTATGATTTTGTTTGGGATCAATTTTAATATTTATTTTGCAATTTACATAAAAAACTGGAAGAGTGCATTAAAAAATGAAGAAGCACGCACCTATCTTGGTGTGATTGCTGCGGCAATATTGATGATCACAGTCAACATTTATCATATATACGGCAATGTGGCAAGTGCGTTCCGGTATTCAAGTTTTCAGGTGGCAGCGGTGATCACGACAACGGGATTCTACACTGCGGACTTTAATTTATGGCCGGAATTTTCTAAAACCATTTTGCTGGTCACCATGATCATCGGAGCTTGTGCCGGATCGACAGGTGGAGGAATGAAGGTGTCGAGAATTCTGATCCTCTGCAAGAGCGTAAAGCAGGAAATCAAGCGGATTCTGCATCCTAAAGCAGTGACGGTGGTGACTGTGAACGGTCAGAAGGTAGGCAGAGAGACCCTTCATGGAGTATATGTATACAGTATTTGTTATGCGCTTATCCTGGTATCTTCTGTTTTGATCGTGTCCATCGATAATTATGATTTTGCGACTTCTGTCAGTGCGGTTCTGACGACCTTAAATAATGTCGGTCCCGGAATTTCACAGGTGGGACCGGTTGAGAATTTCTTTGAGTTCTCCTGGCTGTCAAAACTGGTATTCTGTGCGGATATGCTGCTGGGACGGCTGGAAATCTTCCCTTGTCTTGTCCTGCTTGCACCGGAGCTCTGGAAACGGAAATTTTAAGACAAAATGTTGGAAAAATCATAGGTAAATATTAAAAAGATATAAAAATTGCAAAAAGAATTGTGAATTATCTTTGAAGATGTTATAATTGTCCCACTACTTTAAAAGTAGAAATTATTTTTAGGAAAGGGAATTAGCATGAAAAAAGGTAAAATGAAACTTCTTGCAGTGTTGGCATTGGTTATTCTTGCCGGTATTTACTATTATGTTGCATTGCCGGCACTCAATATTCATTCTACGGAGTTCTGGATATTTCTGATTGTGGTGATCGTGGCAGCAGCATTTTTCTATGCGAAAAGAAAGCGGTTCGACAGATATGCGCTGAAAGAATCCAAGGGGATGAAAGTGATCCTGGGGATTCTTGGCGCAGTTGTAATCGTGTATGCAGCAGGTACACTGTTGTCTTCTCCGATCGTCAACGCGAAAAAATATCAGAAGCTGATGAAAGTAGAGGATGGAGAATTTACAAAAGATATCGAGGAACTCTCATTTGATCAGATTCCGCTGCTTGACAGAGATTCTGCGACGATCCTGGGAAACAGAAAGATGGGAAGTATGGTGGATATGGTCTCTCAGTTTGAGGTAGATGACTGGTACAGCCAGATCAACTACCAGGATCAGCCCGTGAGAGTATCTCCCCTGCGTTATGCCAGCCTGATCAAATGGTTCACGAATCAGAGTGAGGGAATTCCGGCATATATCAAGATCGATATGGCGACACAGAATACCGAACTGGTGAAGTTGGATGAAGGGATGAAGTATACGACCAGTGATCATTTCAATCGCAATATTTACCGTCATCTCCGGTTCAAATATCCGACTTATATCTTCAATGACTTAAGTTTTGAGATCGATGACAACGGAGTTCCATACTGGATCAGCCCGGTGAAGAAATTCAATATCGGTCTGTTTGGAGGTACCACAGTTGGAAGAGTGGTTTTATGTAATGCCATTACAGGTGAGACGAAAGATTATAAGATCGAAGATGCACCGGAGTGGATCGACCGGGCGTACTCCGCAGATATGCTGATACAGCTGTATGATTATTATGGTACGTTGAAGCATGGATTTTTAAACAGTGTGCTGGGACAGAAGGATTGTCTGCATACGACGACAGGATACAACTATCTTGCGCTGGATGATGATGTATGGGTATATACAGGTGTGACTTCGATCACAGGAGACCAGTCCAATGTAGGATTTGTTCTGATGAATCAGCGTACGATGGAGACGAAGTTCTATGAAGTGGAAGGCGCGACAGAAGAGTCTGCCATGTCTTCAGCAGAAGGTCAGGTGCAGAACTTAAAATACAAAGCGGCATTCCCGTTGCTTTTGAATATTTCAGGGGAGCCGACCTATTTTATGGCGCTGAAAGATGATGCCGGACTGGTGAAAAAGTATGCCATGGTCAATGTGCAGAAATATCAGGTTGTAGCCATTGGAAATACGGTCAGTGAGTGTGAAGAAAACTACAATGATCTGATGTATGAGAGTGGCATCAAGAAGCAGGCGGAAGATACGAGAGAAGTAAAGACGCTGGCTTCCAAGATCACAAAGATCGCACAGGGCGTTGTAGACGGAGATTCTCACTTTTATATCATGTTGGAAGGCTCTGATGATATTTTTGATGTTTCAGTCGTTGATTTTATCGATATTATCAAATACAATGTCGGTGATACTGTGACGGTAGAATACAAAGAAGGTGAGCGGGCAAATTCTGTACTTTCTTTGAACGGAGAAGAGCCGGATCAAAAAGCAAAAGAGACAAAAAAATCAGAAGCGGAAAGCGAAGAGCAGGCAATATCAGAAGAATAATAAAAACAGATATACCATAATGTATAAAAAAGCGGTACTCAGTAAAAAATACTGAATATCGCTTTTTTCATACCCATTAGTTCAAAACGTTATAATTGTCGGAATCTATATCGGGAATGGATTCTTTCTCAGCCCCCACACTGATAAAGAAATCAAGAGTATTTTCTGCAGAAATTTTACTCAGACTGGTCATAAATGCAGAAATGTTGTTTAAAGAAATATCCGCCTGTTTTAATACGCTGTCAATAAAGATGGTATCAATATCATGATTACCTGCTACCATACCGTAGAGAAAACCGATAAATTCATCCATTGTCAGAATATCAGGATAGTCTTCCATGCAGATTGCACGTACACCGAAGTCTAAAGTAGTAGTGTTGCGATGACTTTTTTTGATAAATACGACGTTTCCGTTAGATGTTTTGACCTTTTCATTAGCAAGCTCAATCATCTGCTGTGTTTTTCCGGTTCCTTTCGGTCCTGTAATTAAATTTACCATGGCAAATCTCTCCTTTTTGTATGTATTTTGAGACTTCTTTCTGCTCAAATAACTTAAATTTATTATACACCAAACAAGGTTCTCAAACAATAAAAAAATAATAAAAATGCAGATAAATATTCAGAAAAATATAATGAGAAAACTTCTCAATAACAAATGTTGAAATTGAGAGTAGGACATGGTAATATCAAACTAATTGAGAATCATAATCATTTAAGGAGGCTCATATGTCATCGGAAACATTGTCTTATTTTTTCAAAAATGAAGATATAAAACTAAAAGCCAGGTTTCAGGTTGCGCTGCAGTGCGCCCCCTTTTTAAAGGGGATCAAGATATCCAGCGTGATCACAATGGAACAGAAAATGTGTGAGGAGCTGCAGGAGATTTTTGAAGAGACAGAGGTAGAATATCGAATTCTGTCCTGCAGGGACAGCAGATGTCTTGTTTTCTTTTTCAGACGGAGTGAGTTGGAGTATCATCTGATGCTGCCTGACAATCAGCGGCTGCTTGAGGCATATGGGTATCATATGCGGAATCTGGATGAGATGCTCAAAAGACTGGCTCAAAGAGTGAGGCAGATAAGCAGCAGAAAACTGGGATTTCCCCATGAAATCGGAGTGTTTTTAGGGTATCCGAAGGAAGATGTGGAAGGATTTATTCACAATGAAGGAAGAAAGTATCTTATGATCGGATATTGGAAAGTATATAGTAATCCGTCCAGGGCAAAAATGATTTTCAAGTCTTATGATCAGGCCAAAGAAGGAGTGGTCAGAGAATTTTTAGCCGGAAAAAGTATCCGGGAAATCGCACAATAATGAAGGAGGAATTCACATGAATGCAGCAGTAGTATATTGGAGTGGAACAGGAAATACAGAGGCAATGGCACAGGCGGTCGCAGAAGGGATTCAGGCAGCAGGAGGAACCGCGGAGGTATGTGAGGTTGGACAGACAGATGCGGATACGATTTCAAAATTTGATAAAATTGCGCTCGGCTGCCCGTCTATGGGAGCAGAGCAGTTGGAAGACAGCGAAATGGAGCCGTTCGTGGAAGAACTGGAGCCGATGATCTCCGGTAAGCAGCTACTTTTGTTTGGGTCTTACGGCTGGGGTGACGGAGAGTGGATGCGTGACTGGTGCCAGAGAATGGAAGAGGCGGGAGCACATCTGATCTGTGAAGAAGGTGTGATCGCAAACGAGACGCCGGATGATGCTGCGTTGGAGGAATGCCGGGCAGCCGGAAAGGAACTGATCACGGCATCGGTATAAGGATTCTTTTTCCATGTGCATTTAAACGGAACCAAAGTCTTCTCCTGAGCATAGGATAACATATCGAAAAAAAGAATTACGAAAGGGAGAAACATATGAATTTGGATGTAATACTTGGAATTTTACTGCCGTTTGCAGGAACAACTCTTGGCGCAGCAATGGTATTCTTCATGAGAAAAGAGATGAATGAAAAGCTGCAGAAAGGTCTGCTTGGATTTGCTTCGGGTGTCATGATCGCAGCATCTGTCTGGTCGCTTTTAATCCCGGCCATCGAGATGGCAGAGGAAGGCGGACAGATTGCATGGATTCCTGCAGCGGCAGGGGTTCTGCTTGGGATTGGCTTTCTGCTTTTGCTGGACACGGTGACACCTCACCAGCACTTTCAGGAATCGGAGCCGGAAGGGATTCAGGCATCACTTCGAAAAACAACAATGTTGATGCTCGCAGTGACGCTGCACAATATTCCGGAAGGAATGGCAGTGGGTGTGACCTTTGCCGGAGTTCTTTCGGATAATGTACTGATAACAATGACAGGGGCATTTGTATTGTCTGCCGGAATCGCCATTCAGAATTTTCCGGAGGGAGCGATTATTTCCATGCCGTTAAGGGCGCAGGGAATTACAAAACTGAGGGCGTTTGTGTATGGAACACTGTCAGGGATTGTAGAGCCGATCGCCGCATTTCTGACAATCTGGCTGACGGGGCTTGTAGTTCCGCTTCTGCCATATTTTCTCTCTTTTGCGGCAGGCGCTATGATTTATGTTGTAGTGGAAGAGTTGATTCCGGAGGCACAAAACGGAAAACATACCAATGTAGGAACAATCGGTGTTGCAGCAGGGTTCACACTGATGATGATTCTGGATGTGGCGCTGGGATAGAAAAAAGCAGAGGGAGCGGTGTCTGTATTCCCTCTGCATTTTACTTATAAACATTGATTAGTTTTTCTAAAATGGAAAATCAGAAAATGGCTTGCATTCTTTTCAAAACCATGCTATTCTTTACTTTAGTGTTGTAAAACACTAAACTCAGGAGAGTCTCTGAAAAAAGAGCGCCGAAGGTGTAATCAGCAGACGCATGATCTGGATGCGGTTTTGCTGAGAATCTCTCAGGCAAAAGGATGGAGGAAAGAAAGTATGTTAGCACAAATCTATAATCAAATCGACACAGCGATCAAATGGGTGGATGACCGGATATGGGGACTGCCGCTCATTATTCTGATCCTGACAACAGGTATCTATTTAACCGTTCGCCTTGGCGGACTTCAGATTCGGCATCTGCCGAAAGCACTCAGATTCATGGTAAAAAATGAAGAAGAAGGACATGGGGAAGTGACCAGCTTTGGAGCACTTTGTACGGCGCTTTCTGCAACGATCGGAACCGGAAATATTACCGGAGTAGCGACTGCGATTGCGGCAGGCGGACCGGGCGCACTGTTCTGGATGGTGGTGGCAGCATTTTTCGGAATGGCAACGAAGTATGCAGAAGGGCTTCTTGCAATCAAATACCGGACAATCGACAAAGAAGGGCATGTTCTTGGTGGACCGTTCTATTATATTGAAAACGGAATGGGAAAAAACTGGCGCTGGCTGGCAAAAATATTTGCATTTTTCGGAGCCGGAGTCGGGTTGTTTGGAATCGGTACGTTTACCCAGGTAAACAGTATTGCATCTGCAGTGAAGAATTTCTTTGATCCGAATACAGAGAATGCCGTGCAGATGTTTGGAAATACATATTCATGGGCAACTGTGATCACTTGTATTATTCTGACAGTCTGTGTCGGTCTGGTCGTGATCGGAGGACTGAAACGAATTGCAAAAGTATCCGAAATTGTAGTTCCGTTTATGGCGGTATTGTACGTGGTGTTTGTTCTGATCATTATGATCACACATATTACAGAAATCCCGGTAGCAATCGTAACGATTGTGAAATCTGCATTTACCGGAAGTGCACTGGCAGGCGGCGCGATGGGAACCATGGTCATGGCCATGCAGAAAGGAATCGCAAGAGGAATCTTTTCCAATGAAGCGGGTCTTGGTAGTGCGCCGATCGCGGCAGCAGCTGCAGTGACAAAAGAACCTGTGCGTCAGGGACTGGTGTCTATGACAGGTACATTTATTGATACGATCATAATTTGCACAATGACCGGAATTTCCGTGGTCTTAGCAGGTACATGGAATGATCCGAATCTGGAAGGTGTGGAGATTACGATGGCAGCATTTCAGAAGGGTCTGCCGTTTGCGTCGGCAGTTGCATCTTTTATTCTGATGCTTTGTCTGGTATTCTTTGCATTTACTACGATTCTCGGCTGGAATTACTATGGAGAACGGTGTATGGAATATCTGTTCAACCGGAATAAAAAAGTAGTGATGACTTATCGCTGGCTGTATATTCTGGCTGTATTTATCGGACCGTATATGACGGTTGCGGCAGTGTGGAACATCGCAGATATCTTCAATGCGCTGATGGCGCTTCCGAACCTGATTGCACTGCTTGTGCTCAGCAATGTGGTGGTCAAAGAAACAAAAGACTATTTTGCGAGGATGAAATAGAGAGAAATCAGCAGAATCCACTTGACTTATTTTATGATTCTTCTTATAATAAGGAAACATATGAAAGAAATGTTGATGAGGAATAGTAAGAGTCTGAGGTTTTTCAGAGACCTGCCGGATGGTGCGAGGCAGGAAACAGCGTTCTCCCAACTCCCCTCGGAGTTCTTTTTCTGAACACCCAGGATGGAAAAGTAGGAAAAAGCGGGCCTTCCCGTTACAGAAGTAATGAGTGCATCTGTATGTTTGCAGATGAAGAAGAGTGGTACCACGGAAGATAAAAGCCTTTTCGTCTCTTAATTGAGATGAAAAGGCTTTTTTAGAAATCAAAGGAGGATATGCGAAATGGGTGCAAAAATTGTTTACAACCACAAAGCAATCGAGAAAAAATGGCATGATAAATGGCAGGAAAATCCGGTAAATCCAAGATTCAGGGACAACGGAGAGAAAAAAGAAAAATATTATTGTCTGGATATGTTCCCGTATCCGTCAGGAAACGGTCTGCATGTCGGACACTGGAGAGGATATGTGATCTCCGATGTCTGGAGCCGTTACAAATTACAGCAGGGATATTATATTGTACATCCGATGGGATGGGACGCATTCGGTCTTCCGGCTGAGAACTATGCGATCAAGATGGGAGTTCATCCTGCAAAATCCACAGCAGAGAACGTAGCAAACATCAAGCGTCAGATCAATGAGATCGCAGCATTGTATGACTGGGATATGGAAGTTAACACAACAGATCCGGATTTCTACAAATGGACACAGTGGATCTTTGTGAAAATGTTCAAAGAAGGTCTTGCATATGAGAAAGAGTTCCCGATCAACTGGTGCCCATCCTGCAAAACAGGTCTGGCAAACGAAGAGGTTGTGAATGGAAAATGTGAGCGCTGCGGAACAGATGTTACAAAGAAAAATCTGCGTCAGTGGATGCTGCGTATCACAAAATATGCAGACCGTCTTTTGAACGATCTCGACAAACTGGACTGGCCGGAAAAAGTAAAGAAAATGCAGGCTGACTGGATCGGAAAATCTTACGGTGCAGAAGTAGATTTCCAGGTGGATGGAAGAGACGACAAGATCACCGTTTATACAACACGTCCGGATACCTTACACGGTGCAACATTCATGGTACTTGCGCCGGAACATGCACTTGCAAAAGAACTTGCGACAGACGAGACAAGAGAAGCGGTGGAGCAGTATATTTATGATGCTTCCATGAAGTCCAACGTAGACCGTATGCAGGATAAGGAAAAGACAGGTGTGTTTACGGGAAGCTATGCGATCAATCCGATCAACGGTGTAAAAGTACCGATCTGGCTGTCTGATTATGTACTGGCAGATTATGGTACAGGAGCAATTATGTGTGTACCTGCACATGATGACCGTGACTTTGCATTTGCAAAAAAATTCGAGATCCCGATCATTCAGGTCATTGCAAAAGACGGACAGGAAATCGAAAATATGGAAGAGGCATACACAGATGCTGTTGGAACTATGATCAATTCCGGAGAGTGGAACGGAATGGAATCAGCCGTTCTCAAGAAAGAAGCTCCACATATCATTGAAGAGCGTGGAATTGGAAAAGCAACTGTAAACTATAAGCTGCGTGATTGGGTATTCTCCCGTCAGCGTTATTGGGGAGAGCCGATTCCGATTGTACACTGTCCGGAATGTGGAGCAGTGCCGGTACCGGAAGAAGAGCTGCCGCTGCGTCTGCCGGATGTAGATTCTTATGAACCGACAGGAACTGGAGAGTCACCGCTTGCCGGAATCGAAGAGTGGGTAAACTGCAAGTGTCCGGTTTGTGGAAAAGACGCAAAACGTGAGACAAATACCATGCCTCAGTGGGCTGGTTCTTCCTGGTACTTCCTGCGTTATGTGGACAGTCACAATGACAAAGAACTGGTTTCCAGAGAAAAAGCGGACGAGATGCTTCCGGTAGATATGTATATCGGTGGTGTAGAGCATGCGGTACTGCATCTTCTGTACTCTCGTTTCTATACAAAATTCCTGCATGACATCGGAGTTGTAGACTTTGATGAACCATTCCACAAGCTGTTCAACCAGGGAATGATCACAGGAAAGAACGGAATCAAGATGAGTAAGTCCAAAGGAAATGTCGTATCTCCGGATGATCTGGTACGCGACTACGGATGTGACTCTTTGAGAATGTATGAATTGTTCGTGGGACCGCCGGAGTTGGATGCAGAGTGGGATGACCGTGGAATCGACGGTGTCAACCGCTTCCTGAAACGTCTGTGGAATCTGCTGATGGACAGCAAAGAAAATGAAGTACAGGCAACAAAAGAGATGATCAAACAGCGTCACAGAATGGTAGCAGATATCACCATGCGTCTGGAGAGCTTCAGTCTGAATACCGTTATCTCCGGATTTATGGAGTACAACAACAAGTTTATCGAGATCGCAAAGAAAGAAGGCGGAATCGATAAAGAAACGCTGGAGACGATCGCAGTCCTGCTTTCTCCATTTGCACCTCATTTTGCAGAGGAGATATGGGAGCAGCTCGGACATACAGAGACAATCTTCAAAGCAGGCTGGCCGACATACGATGAGGCACAGATGAAAGACGATGAGATCGAAGTTCCGGTACAGATTAACGGAAAGACAAAAGCCGTGATCAGTATCGCAGCAGATATCTCCAAAGAAGAAGCGATTGCAGCAGGAAAAGAAGCGATTGCAGATAAACTGACAGGAAATGTGATTAAGGAAATCTATGTTCCGAAGAAGATTATTAATATTGTGCAGAAATAATTGAGAAGAAATTCTCACAACAGAATAAAGTGCTTGGAAATATTGAAAAGTTCGCTTGAAATCAAGGTTTGCGGACATTTTTCCTCAAAGAAAAGGTATCATAGAATACCGCAAAATATCGTAACAGATTTTTAAAATGGAGTAAATTTGGAGTAAAGATTGAAAGAAAATGGAGTAAATATTTCAAGAAGACATTAGAGGAATGACGCAGATAGTAGAGATATGGTCTGCGTTATTTTTTGTGATTATAATGGTGCAAATAATTACAAAGTATGATATTATGAGAAATAAACAAATAAGAAATTGTGGAGGAGACAAGGATGGATAGAAAAATAACATCTCAAAAAATAGGCATAATTTGTTCACTTGTGCAGATTATACTCAGCATAATATGTTTGATTTATAATGCGATAAATCAAGAGAATTTTATAATTTGGATCGTATTTTTATGCTCTGGAATTTGTTTGTTAAGCTCGAATATCAGCAGAAACAATAAAAAAGAAGATAATTAAGAAAGCACATATTTCAGTTTGTAGCAGACAGTTTTGGTAGGACTGTCTGCTTTTCCTTTTCAATCATAATTGATAGTGGTGCTATAAAATGGTCATATCCGTTGTGAAAAGACCATTTAGAGTGGTATAGATTGATTGTAGGGATAGTGGGAGTTCCGTTGATTTGATTATGTTCTGCTTCGATTTCTGCTATCACTTCATCAGTATTCCAGTATTGATATACGATAACTTGTAGTTCGGTATCACGATTAGCCCCATTACTGAATGACATACTGTTAAATACAAGATAATCGGGTAAACTAATGTAATAAAGAACACCTGCAAGCAAGATTAGAATAATAGTGACAAATAATAATTTCTTTTTCATTTTGATATACCTCTGTTTCTATATAATTATAGGAATAACTATATAGTACCTCACTATATAGTGAATTACTACATAAAGATTTATTGAATATACTTTTATGTAGAGGTGAGGTAATGAAGTATGGACATTTGGAACTTCACATAGAGGAACTGCTGAAAGAAAAAGGAATTAGTAAGAATACCATTTGTAAGGAATTGGATATACCGAGGTCTAATTTTAATCGTTATTGCAGAAATGAATTTCAGAGATTAGACGCACAACTAATCTGTAAACTGTGCAGTTACTTGGATTGTGGAATAGAAGAATTGATAGAGTATGTGAAAGAATGAGAGTCTGTCGGATTGAAGAAAAATCGTGCAGGCTTTTATTGTGTCAAGAAAAAGAGAAAACCTAGTGAGGTCAAGGAACAAGGCGAAGCCGATACGCCGTAGGGCAGTCCTTGACGGAATGGACACAGCCAACATCACTATGATACAGCAGAGGACTTGTAAGGTCAGAAACCTTGCAAGTCCTCTTGGCTGTTACTGGGCAATGTGTTTTAAGTAGAGTGATTCTTTTATCAGTTCCTTTTCAAATGCCTTTATGTGACCGTCCTGTATTCCGTTGTCGATATAAAAGCAATCATCAGCCTGTGAGTAGGAAAGCATGGTAACTTTCGGCTCATAAGTCTTTGTATAAATCCCATAATAGTAAATCGTAGCAGTTGAAAGTTCCACGTTGATACTGTCAAAATCTCTTGTGAAAATGCTGTGCCTGTCTGCGTGGAAAAAATCAGACGGACAATCATAAAATTCAGAACTATCCTCCCTTAAAAATAATGGCAGTATGTGTATTTCATTTCCGCTTCGGTTGACAAGAACATAAAAACGTGGAATGAGGGCAGAATACTGTGTTTTCATTGCGATATACATATCATCTAAATCATCAAGAAGATACTCGGAGCAGGAGTTGTTGTAAAAGACGTATTGCAAGGCAGTATCATCTTTTTGAGTATTTTCCATAGGCACATTTTCCCCGTAAAGCCAACGTAAGTCTACATCTAAAGAGTCGGCAATCAGTTCCATTTTATCGGCTTTCGGATTGTACTGTCCTGAAAGATAGGAACTGAACGCTCCTTTGCTGATACCAGTATCTTTGACTATATCCACCTGTTTTTTATTTTTTGCTCTCATGGCAAATTTAATCCGTTCTGCGATTGTATTCATCTGAAAAACCCTCTCTTTCTATATCTCGTTATAACTGCTCATATCTTATCATCTAAGGACACTATACCACAAGTTCAGAAAAAAGAAAACAAAAAAGTTTATAAAAAACTAAACTTTCTATTGCAAAATGAATGTGCCTGTGCTAATATACAATTAAGTTTAGAAATAACTGAACGACAAACGGCGTCGTAATAGGAAATGAAAATATGAGAAACTGACCTATCGGTTCAACGGGGAGAAAGGAACGTGTATGCAGATTACATTAACAAAAGAACAGGTAAAAGAAGCCTTTGGAGAACTTCGTTTCATGGGTGCGGATAACTGTTACCGCTATGACAAAGACAGTAAGAAGAAAACAGAGGAAGTAGAAGCCTTAAAACTTCATCTTGGAAGCATGAAACTTGGAAACAGCGTGGATATTCGCTTGGAAGCAATGGAACTTCCAAAGATTGAGCCTTATGCTGTGGTGGAATTGGAAGAACCAGTTTATGCTCCTTATGTGCAGAGAGGGAATTTCCCTGTATTAGTGGAGAAGATTACCTGTAAGGGTATCCACTCTGTTCCAAACAAAAATATGTAGGCGGTCAAAATTCCTGTCCTCGTTCTGACGTACCAAACGGCAGGTTGAGGGCAGGGCAATGGCAACGCTGTTGCAGATAAGGAGGTTTGATAAATTTGGAAGAAAGAAGCGGAAGTTTTCTTCCAGAACTCCCCTACACTAACAGGGGAGTAATACGACAGAAAGAAGAATTAAGTGCCTTGATAGATTGGTGTCAGATAACCATTAAGGAAGTTCCGTTAGAAGCAGTTATAGAAGATGTGCTGAGAATACCTATGGAACTTATGACGGTAACAGGCTATGAAAAGGGGATTGCAGGACATGAGGTTGTGGCAATCTTCGATAATATCAAAGTGCTAAAGCCAACAGGAAACGCACAGTATCAAGGTTTTCAGATTTTAATGAGTGGGAAAGGCTGTCGCAACTATGAAAATTTTTTACAACTCAATGAGGAAACATGGTTTGATTTCTTAAACAGAGTTTGCCAGTATCACATTAATGTTCCTCGGATTGATTTGGCGATCGACGACAGAAAACCGTATTTGAGTATTCCCGATTTGATTGTACGGACAAAAGAGGGATTACTTTCTTCAAAGTTACGTGAGATAGATTTTCACGACTCGGGAGAACTGAAAGAGGAAGTGTTTCAGAGTAAAGGTGGCAGTCTTTATCTCGGCAGTTCAGCAAGTAATTTGAGATTGGTATTTTATGAAAAGGGATATGAACAGAATAAAAAGTATGGAACAGAATTAGATGCGAATTGGAACAGATATGAATTGAGATTTCGGCAGGTAATGGCGGTAAGCGTAGTACAGGAATTATTGAGATATAGAGATGTGGCAGGACTAGCAATGGAAGTATTGTGTTGATCAGCACATTATAATATGCCATTTTCAGAAAAATAAATAGTGCAGAAATAATACGGGGATCTTCCATCCCCGAACCCCTGGAATCCTTGTTATAACAGTAATAGAAAAAATTATTACCGTTATAACAAGGCTAAAAATGGGATGTTTTAATTTTCCGAATTCTGCAAATTATGGCATCAAATAAAATGCGTTGTAACAGTATTGAACAGCAAAATACGATTTTTAGAAAAGCCGACAGACAGCATGACAACACGAAAAAGGCTTTATCCAACCTATCAAGCATGGGTGGAACTGATGAAAGATATAGGTAAGGTCAAACTTACCATGCAACCACAGAAGAAAAGTTTACAAAAGGTGTGGGAGTGGTTGGAAAAGTATGTTGCTCCGTCTTTGAAACTGTTTGCAGAGGTTGGAAAGATAGAGAAAAGAGATTATATTGGTAATCTTGTAAAAAATGGAGAAATGAATATCACACAGAAGCAGTTGTATGATGATTACATAAAAGCAAGAAAATTAGGCTAAAGGGGGTAATCGTATCGAGAAAGCGTTACTAAATATAAATGAATTTTGTGAGTATATGGGGATTGGAAAGACAAAGGCAAGAGAACTGTTGAATAATCCTAAAAATAGATTTACGGTACGCATTGGTAATCGACTGTATGCAAATAAAAAATTACTTGATGAATGGTTGGAATATCAATGTAAAAGGGCTTGAAAAGAAAATGGGGTGTCGATATAATGAAAATTGAAATATTTGCTTTACCATATTTCTTTCAGTAGAAGAAAGGAAAGTTGGTATGGGTAAAGATTTAAAGGGCAAAGAACTCGGTAAGGGAATTTCACAGAGAGCAGACGGACGCTATATTGCAAGATTTACAAGTAAAACAGGAAAACGTAAAACGCTTTATGATTTCAAATTGAATGAATTGAAACGGAAGTTGCGAGAAGCGGTTTATGAAGATGAACATGGTTTGAATGGCAATGGCGAAAGTATCACTTTAAACGCATGGTATGTAACGTGGACGGAGTTGTATAAGAAGAAAACAGTCAAAATGACTACGATATACAAAAACCACAGTTACTACAATTCAAGAGTGAAGAACTCTATCGGAAAGATGTATTTGCAGGACATTAAAACATATCACGTTCAGAAGTTTTTGAATGATTTGATAGACAGCGGTCTTGCACATGGAACGGTATCGAATATCAGATTTATGTTAAGTGATATGCTTGATAAAGCGGTATTGAGTGAATACATCAGAAAAAATCCCTGTATCGGTGTGGAAATGCCAAAAGAAGTGAAAAAGGAAAGGCGTGTATTAACAAGAGAGGAACAGGAAAAATTCTTTACATTTGCTTCTTCCTACATACACATCAATGTTTTGAAATTTGCTGTGACAACAGGTTGTCGGATTGGAGAAGTGCTTGGGCTGAAATGGGAAGATTGTGACTTTGAAAAAAGAGAAATTACAATCAATAAGACAATTCATTATTCAAAGGCTTCTAGTCCCGTCGAGGGTTCAAAGTTTTTCTACACAACTGCCAAAACCATATCAAGCAATCGTGTTATTCCTATGACAGATGAAGTATATGAGATTTTGCAAAATCAGAAGATAAAGCAGACAGAACAGAAGATGTGGAAACGCTCAATATGTGTTGATCAGCACATTATAATATGCCATTTTCAGAAAAATAAATAGTGCAGAAATAATACGGGGATCTTCCATCCCCGAACCCCTGGAATCCTTGTTATAACAGTAATAGAAAAAATTATTACCGTTATAACAAGGCTAAAAATGGGATGTTTTAATTTTCCGAATTCTGCAAATTATGGCATCAAATAAAATGCGTTGTAACAAATATGGAAACAGCACAAAGAATTTCAAAACTTGGTATTTACCTGTTCGGACGGTTCGCCAGTTTATTATTATAACGTCAATAGTGCAATCAAAGACTATGTGGCAAAAATCAATGTAATAGAGATTGAACTAGCAAAGGAAGAAAAGAGAGAGCCGAAGATATTTGAACTGTTTACCTGTCATACTTTGCGACATACGTACGCTACAAGGTGTTATGAAAATGGAGTAGACCAACAGGTAGTGCAGAAACTTTTAGGTCATTCCACATTGGCAATGACAACTGATTTATACACGCACGTTTCAGAAGAAAAGAAAAAAGAAGAAGTAGCCGAACTGAAAATATTGGCTTAAAATTGGAGTAAAAATGGAGTAAATCAGAAGATAGATAGCGAAAAACAGCGTAAAATCAACATTTTCGAGTAGATATAAATATTGTGGTGAAATGATAAATGTTAAATTTGGTATGGCGGACAGGAAAATTCCTTGTCTGCCATATTTTATGCTTATAAAAATGTTGTGAATAAAAAATGTGATATGATGAAGAGAATATAATATATTTGGTTTAAGATGAAAAACATGCAAGCATTATAAAAGAAAAAATATTTAATGATATATGTGATGTTTTGTGGTGTCGTAATTCGGGATAAAGATGCGACACTTTTTTTCATTTGTGAAAATTAAATGTTCATACGTTATATCTGACAAGAGAATACGTTCACCGCCATGCTCTGATTTGATTTCAATAAAAATCAGATCGGAGGAAATGAAAGGTGACGTTTCAGAAAGCAAAAGAAGAACATAAATGGAAACAATGGAAGGAACAGGAAGAAAAAGTTTTACGAGAATCTGGTATGAGTGAAGATAAGATTGCATATCTTCGTAAGTTAGATTGGCAAGACTTTAATGCAGAAAGAAGATTTTGGGATCATTATTCATCAGATCAAGAAAAACTATATACGCAAAGAAAAGAAGAAACTATGAATTTACTGAATAGTGAGCAACTACTGGATCATATTGCAAATAAACAACTGTGGGAAATTCTGAGAAATACAGATCCTAAAACAATGGAGATAATACTTATGAAAATCTGGGGATTTACTGTAAAGGAAATATCGGAATATCTGCATTTGCCAGAGAAAACTATTTATACAAGAATGAGTCGGTTGAAAAGCAAAATTCAAAAGTGCTGTGCTGAGATAAAGAAAAGCTAATGTAAAACGCAGAAATAAAGAATTTTATGAACTGATTTATAGTGGAAAGTCCCAAGCATTTTGGCTTGGGATTTTCTTGGTTTGTGACCATGGGCGAGTCCTAAAAAAGCACGCTACGGACACAAGAAAGCCATTATTGTTCTCTGTCGTATGATTCTGACTGTTATTTGGTACATACTCACAGAGTTAAAGGCATATATGCCAGAAGGCTTTCTTGATTCACGTCCTTTGAATAAATCTAAAGAGTACAAAGCATCATCAATGGTGGCAAGACTTTTGATAGGTCTTTTTTCCGTAGTTGGTAATCAAGAGGAAAGAAGCAAAAGTGTGCATTTTCAAAGACAGAAAAAGATTAAGGGATATGCTGATTTTTGTTGTGAAAAATATATGGAATTGTTATAATAGGGGTATGCAGAAAGCTATAAATTAAAGTTGTAGGAATGATAAAAAGGGAAAGAATATACAGTTGAAATGGGGGCTAAATCATGGAACGAAAAACGATAAAAACAGATAATAATAAAATACAATTTACCAAAACATCAACAACTATTACTCCTGACGATGGATTTGTTAACGAAAGAAAACTAGGCCATATAAGACATTTTGGCGAATCCAATTATATCAAAGGTCATGCGAGGTCTGTTTCTTTTTCAACAGACGACCCTAGAGTTACTAAACCTGTTCTATATATCACGATTACAATATTTATAGTAATAGGCTTAATATTACTCTTTACTGATGCTTGGTTTATAGGAATAGTTTGTTTAGTTATGACTTTTTTGACATACCGTAGTAACCGCCAAAGTGTTGATCAGCACATTATAATATGCCATTTTCAGAAAAATAAATAGTGCAGAAATAATACGGGGATCTTCCATCCCCGAACCCCTGGAATCCTTGTTATAACAGTAATAGAAAAAATTATTACCGTTATAACAAGGCTAAAAATGGGATGTTTTAATTTTCCGAATTCTGCAAATTATGGCATCAAATAAAATGCGTTGTAACAGCCAAAGCATTCGAGAAAAAGAAATAGAATACGCAAAGAAAGGGAAAGATACAACAATAGATTCATTAAATGAAGCTAAAGAAATACTTTCTGAACTAAATGAAGAAATAAAAGGTAGTTTTAGGGAGTCAGGTGAGTATATAAAGGAACATAAGAAGTAAAAGAACGGTATTTTGCAAATAAAGTTCAAAAGTTTAACAACTTCATATCTATACTTATAAAGCAGTTAGTCTTTTGATATGTGCCCAGAATTCTGGGTACATATCACTTTCGGATTAGCTGTTTTTTACTTTTATATTAAGTGAGATTGAGAGAATAAAAATGAAAAATTTAAAAAGGTGAAGAAAAATGGCATATCCTATCGGCTATATATATGAAAGGGGTAAATACCTTATGTTCTTTGACAACCGCATATCAGCATTACAGGTACGTTCCCAAAGATAGAAGCGTGACAGTATAAGCGCCAGGACGGATGGGGACAAGCACTGCAGGAGGATTATGACAAGGTCTGTACCAAGACTAGGGCGGATCATTTCGTGAGAAAACTGTCAGTGCCTGTTCTCATTCTGAGCGAGTCCTTATAGCTGTGAATGGACTTTTGCAGGTCTTTCGCCAGGATCATCTGCGGGGGATAATGATACGAATTTCTTCCCAAAAGGAAGAGGATGGACTCTAAGTTGTAATCAGCAAGACTTTCAGAAAATCTGCGAGCGATGCGAAGCGAAGCATCCGCCTGTAATGTTCCCTGCCATAGATATGGTGCGGCAGCCGGGGAGTCGAGGACAAATACGGTGCTAAAGAAAAAACGATAAGAAATCAAAAAAGAGTGTGTCGTTGATATCAGATATATGCGGCTGTGGGAAATCCCACAGCCGTATCCTTGTGGTATTAACGTCATGCGGAAAGAAGAAGCAATATGTTTTACAAAGTTGAATATCAAAAGAGGGCGCATCAGGAAGTAGAGAAGATTTTCCGGGTGCTGCTTCCGGAACAGGGATTGGCGGTCAGGGAAGAACAGATCCGCTTGTGCCATGAAATGTTAGATACCTTGCTGGGAGAAAGAATTGCACTGTGTGACGCAGGGGTAGGAATTGGCAAGACGTACGCTTATCTGGTAGCCTGCGTACTATTGCGGAAGTATTCTATGTTGACAGGAAGAGGAAATCCGTTGGAACAGCGTCCGGTGGTGGTGTCCACTTCCAGCATTGCACTGCAGAAAGCCATAGTAACAGAATATATTCCATTTTTATCCAGGGTGCTGTTGGAACAAGGCATGATCCAGTCTCCTCTTCGGGCAGTGGTGCGGAAAGGAAAGGAACACTTTGTCTGTGACAACAGGCTGGAACAACGAATCGAGGCAATCCGCCATAAACAGAAGAATGCTGCCCAAAAAGAAGCACTACTGTCTTTGCGAAAATATTATGATATGGATACCGTAAAGGATTTGAGTGGGTTTGATAGAAGGCTGGTGTGTGTGCCGAAGTTCTGTCCAAGGGAATGTCCGGGTAGACAGATGTGCCGCTATCAGAGGTATCTGGAAGAATCCAAGAAACAGGATGTGTTCCTGCAAATCTGTAATCACAATTATTTACTGGCAGATGCGTATCACAGAGCAGAAGGGTATAAGCCTTTATTGGCAGATTATCGGACATTGATTGTAGACGAAGCCCATAAGTTACCGGAAGCGGCAAGGCAGATGTTTGGGAAAAATCTGAGTATGGATGATATCCGGGAAATGGCATATTATCTGGAACGGGAGCATCAGAAAGAAGAGACGAGAATCCTTCGGACAGTGGTAGGGGATGCGCTGCGTGTTGTCGGAACAGAACAGCGGATCGGAAAAGGAATCAGGGAAACATTTCAGAATACAACAAATAGTGTGGTTTCCCTGTGGGAAGGTGTAGAAATGCTGGAATTTCTTTTGGAAAAATTAGAGCGAAGTGTTCCGATGTGGATACGGAACCGGCTGGAAGAGGCAAAGGATGTGCTGGAGTGTTTTTGCAGCAGCGATGAGAAATATGTCCGTTATTTGCGGTTGGATACAGAGCAGATTCCCGTTCTATGTGCGGCCAGCCGGGAAATCCCAGGATTGCTTCGGAAGATGCTATGGGATCGGGAAGAAGGAGTATCCGCTATCTTAACCAGCGGAACACTAAAAGCAGGAACAGGCTTTCTGCGCACTCGGCAGACCACCGGGCTGGAAGAAAGGACAGGCGTGCAGGAATATGTGGCAGAGTCCCCCTTTTCCTACGAGAAGAACTGTCTGTTATACTTGCCAAAGACACTGGAGCATTGCAGGAGAGGAAGCCGGGAAGAGGCAGTGATGGTGGCAAACCATATCCATTCCCTGATCTGTTCTACTTACGGGCATACGCTGGTACTGTTTACTTCTTACACATTGATGGGAAGTGTGTATCAGATTTTAAGAGACAGCCTGCCCTTTCCCATGGTGGAAGTATGGAGGCATTCCCAGGAAGAGATCCTGCGGTTTAAGACAATGGAGAATGCGGTGCTGTTTGCAGTCGGCTCCTGCTGGGAAGGGGTGGATTTTCCAGGGGATATGGTGTCTTCCCTGATTATCGTGAAGCTGCCTTTTGTAGTGCCAGATCCTATCAGCGAGGCGGAGAAAGAAACCTATGAATCATTGGAAGATTATATCCAGGCGATTATTGTGCCGGATATGCAGAAGAAACTGCGGCAAGGGTTTGGACGTGCCATCCGGACAGAAACAGATACCTGTGTGGTTTCTATTTTAGATTTTCGGGCTGTAAAAGGCGGAAAGTATCATGAAGATGTGATGTGTGCCCTTCCACCCTGTCCGATAGCAGAAGAGTTGGGAGAGGTGCAGGATTTTATACGCAGCCGGAAGGGTGTGGAATATTATCTATAACAGAAGAAATTCTTGTTCCAGCCTTGTTGCTTGTGCTTCATTTTCAGGCATTTTTATAGGAAAAGTTTAGTACAGTTTTAGAACCCTTTTGCGAGGGATTGTTGGTATTGATGAATAGACGTTTTGACATGAAGTGGGTATAATGTGTATAGCGTTAGAGGAAAGGACGGTGAATGGATATGAGAGCATACGAAGTAGAAATGATCAGAGATGGAAAAGTGAAATATTTCTTCATTCGGAATATGGAAACAATGGAGATAGAACTCCTTCCGACAAGATTTTTAACACATAAGACGCGTGCTCAAGAGTCTCCAAACACCGTAGGAAGTCTGGCGAGATCCATCTGTTACTATATGAACTTCTGCGATGGCAGACAAATGGGATTTACAGATGTCTGCCAGATGGATTATGAAGCACAATTTAATCATTTCACAGATTTCCTGCAATGGCTGAAAGCGGGAAACCATACAAAAAATCTGAAGAAAACGCCAAGAAACAGAACCTGTAACACATATCTAAAAAATGTGTTCGGGTTCTTTTCCTTTTTAGAAATGGCAGAAGATCAATTTGGACCTTTGCAGGTACTCTCTTATGGCACGATCCATGTTGCGAATAGTGTGGGAGTGAAGCGAAGGTTAAGGTTTCGATCCTTTGCAGGATATTTGAAAGAAGAAGAACGGGAAGTCCGGGCTGCAGAGAAAAATGAGATCGTGTCTATTTTAGAAGCGTGTACAAACTGCCGGGATCAACTGCTGATACTGATGGCGTCGGAACTGGGATTTCGGATTGGAGAATTGCTGGGAATTGATTATACAAAAGATATCGATTATGAAAACCATTCTGTCAGAGTCTACTTCCGAGATGACAATGTAAACGATGCTAGGGCAAAGAATGCAGAAGAAAGGACGGGCAGATTAAGTACAGATACCTATGATTTCCTACTGTTTTATATTTCTGAATATTGGGACATTCTTCAGCATCAGAATTACCTGTTTGTCAATATCACAGGAGATACAGAAGGGAAACCGATGAAGGTGGCGAGCGTGTATGATATGTTCCATCGAATGGAAAAAAAGACAGGAATTAAGATCACGCCTCATATGCTACGAAGATATTTCGCTAACGCAAGATGGGATTCCGGCTGGCCGCTGGAACTTGTCAGTCAGTCTCTTGGACACAGACATTTAGATACAACGACCAGATATCTGAATTTAATGGATGACAAGCTGAAGCAGGCGAGTACGGAATTCTATAACAAGCATTCTGCTTTATATGGAGTGCAGGAATTATTATAAAGAATCGAGGTGACACAAGATGCCAGTGCTTTCCATACAGACATGGGGATTACCACAGCAAGGATTGACCGAAGAAGAACAAATCCAATTGCATAAGGAACTGGAAAACTGTACAGAGGTGGTAGGAACTATCCGGAATAGTGTGGAAAGCTATATGAAAGAAAAGGCAATCCGGCACATAGAAGAGTTGGACTATACCCATCGGCAGGAATACGAGAGCTGGCTGAGTCCCGAATTGACTCATGGAACAAAGGTAAAATATCTGACAGGTTTTGATTGGATCAAACGCCATGCAATCCGAGAAAAAGCAAATTCGCTACTGGGAAGAAACCAGAAGATACTATATGAAAATAAAATATGGTTTCTTCTATATTATCCAGATCAGGAAGTGGCTTCCCGATTTAACAAAACTACGGATAAAAAAGCACTGGTATGGGATTTCCAACAAAAGAGTCCAGAACGGATGAAAAGACAGATTTTTCAGAGCCTGCAAAAACTGATCGCAGATGATTATAGCAACAGTTACAGAGCAGAGAAATTAGGACATCTAAAATATTTTTATAACTTCTGTTGTGAAAGAGGGATCGAAGATATTGAATATCTGGAAACGGAGGACGAGGCGGCATTCCGGCAATATCTGGAAGAACGGAGAAAGAAGCCAAATCGCATCATTGATTATTGCAGGGAAGTGGTATTTACAGAAGCGAAAGAAACCAATTGGGATGCAAATGTGTGGTATCTTTCCAGATTCTGCTTTGAAAAAGAAAGAGTGAACCAAAGCAATATGGTGCGGACGATTACTTTTCAGACAGTAAGGCATTTGCAGAATAGGAAGTTGCTTCAGGAGTATATGAAGTATGGGGTTGGACTCTCCACGTTATCACTGAGTAGCCTTCGGGAAGAATCACATTATATACAAGGATTTCTGGCTTATTATAATGAAACAGAATTTAAGGATGCCAGAAAACTGACAGGAGAGAAAATTGATATTTTCTTTAAATATATAGAAGAAAAAAAGATACATCCGAATACTTTTAACCGCTATGTGAAAGCTGTCGATCATTTTTATCAGTATCTGTTGACACGATATCAGGTTAAAAGAATCCCTTTTCATAAAGAATATTACTTAAAGGCAGAAATATATAGACACCATGATCGTTCAGTCGAAGAAGTGGTATCCAAGGAAATATTAAAGAATCTGAAATATTTCCCGGAAGAGATCCGGTTGATGTACCTGCATCTCTGGGCAGTGGGAATGCGGATCAGCGAAGTATGTACGATCAAGGCAAAGGAGTACTACAGACAGGACGATGATTATTGGATGCAGATTTATCAGGTGAAAATGAGGAATTATAAACGGATTCCCATACCGGAAGCATTATACAGGCTAATGCAGGTATATATCAAAAAGAAACGGAGAAAGCCGGAAGATTATGTCTTTCAAAACCAGAAAGGCGGTGCATTTTGCAGCTCCACATTTCGATGCCGAATGAAAAAGCTGTGTGAAACATACCAGATAGGAGATGGAACATATATGTTCCAGGCACATGGGTATCGGCACACACTGGCTACTGTATTTTATGATGAGGGAGTGCCGCTTCAAAGTGTGAGAGATTATCTGGGGCATGCTTATGAAGAAATGACACAGCAATATATAGATTACATGCCACGCCGGATTGAGGAGGCAAGCAAAGCATATTTTAAAGAAACAGATAGTTCGCTGGCAGCCGGATTGAAAGAGAGGTGGAAGCATCATGGAGGAAACCATAGACATAAGGACACTACAGTGCTACCAAAAAGCGACTGAAAAACAGCGAGAAAAAAATACAAGTAAACGATATTTTGAAATAGGGAAACTGCCAACTTTAAAGCTTCAAGAAGAATGGGGCATCTATATTAAACACTGCGGAGAAGTAAAATCTTTAAGCAGCGTCCAACAGGAAACGGTATATTTCAAACGGGTGTGTGAATTTATAAATTGCCTGCGGGTAGAGAGTATGAAGGAGCAGACAAAAGAAGCATGGGGACAGCAGTTTGAAAGCTGGGTTTCATCACAAGGATTGAAAGCGTATCGGGAATCCAATAAAAATAAAAACTGGAGAGAACGAACACCTATCATTTTATACTTTTTACATATGCTGGATTTTATTGAATCAGAAATGTCAGGACAGAGAATCTACTTCAAAGACCTGGTATGTTACCAAGAAGCCAGTGAAGAGGAACGTAAGAAGTGTGGACGAGATCCATACTTTGATCTGAGTTTACTGCCAACGGAACAGATTCGGAAGGAATGGGCTGCCTACATTAGAGAAAGTACCAGAATTTATACACTGGGAACATCATTCCAGCATCGGGTGTATTATAATCAAATCTGTAGATTTTTAAACAGCAGAATTGTTTGTGCAGAAAGTATGCGGGAGCAGTCAAAAGAGAAATGGGAGCGTCAGTTTAAACGATGGCTGATGACAGAAGGAATCCAGATAAACAGAAAAAGTCCAAGCCCATATAGCAAAGATGGCATGACCAGGAATCCTAATATTTCTTATCTGCTGCGGATGTTGGATTTTACTTATGCGGATATGTGGAAAGATGAGACAGAAAAGGATGTCTGGGAATTAGATAACCTTTCCATTGAGATAAAAAATAATCCAATCAAGAAATACAAAACATTGAATTTCACAAATATCCGTCAGCCTGATATGAAAAATGAAATAAAAAAAGGAATTTATCTACTGCTTCAAAGGGAAGCAATCGCTACGGTTTCAAAGGAAATGACCGCAGGAAAACGCTTGACGGAATATCTGTATAAGAAACATCCGCAAATACAATCACTTGGAGAGTTAGACAGAGACATTTTTGAGGAATATCTGATCCATTTGAAAACGGACAGGACAAGAACAAAGTCACTGCATGCGGAACTTACAAGATTGCGGGCATTGCTGGAAGCGGTTGGAAAAACTTATAAGTACCCTGTTTTGGAAAATCTGATCATTAACAGAGATATTCCACCAACTGCAAGAGCAGAATTCAGAACCTATTCTGATGAGGAATTAAAAAGACTGAATGCAGAAATCGTAAAAATGAATGAACAGATAGCCAGACTAATGATCATACATCAGATGCTTGGGACACGAATCTCGGACACACTTACCCTTCGGACAGACTGCCTTAGAGGGAAAACGGGAGACAGAGTAGTTCATATCCGACAGATGAAAACACACCCATATGAGAAGCCTGTCAGTGAAGAAGTGGCAATACTGATCGAGCGATCCATACAATATACAAAGGAAAAATATGGAGAGACCGAATACATTTTTGTGAGGGATTCCGATCCGTCTTTACCAGTACAATATAACTGGATACAGACACAGGTTGTACAGATGATACGGGAGAAAGACTTGAGGGATGACTATGGAAGATTATTCGGCTTCGGAACACATATGTACCGCCATTACTATGGGGTAAAGCTGACAGAAATGCATCTGGATGACTGGACCATCGCAAGATTGTTAGGACACAGCAGCGTTCACAATGTAAAATATTACCGTAAAATGAGCAATCAGATTCTGGCAGATGAAACAAGAAAAGTACGAGAAAGGTTATCGCAGATGATCTTGGAAAATTTAGATGGATGGGGCGAGGAATATGAACAAGTACGATACGATGTTAGCTGTAAATAAGAAGAGAAATAAGAGAAAAATTGATACAGCGAAGAAAGAAATTTATAAAATGCTGGAAAATGGAGAAAAAGTCACCGTAACAAAGCTGATAGAGCAGACAGGCTTATCGAGAGGATTTTTTTACAAAAACGAAGAAGTACGAGCTTTGTCAGATCGGGCAGTGGAACAGCAGGCGGGTATGGTAAGTCCCAAGCGTTACATAGGCAATATCGCACAAAAAAGAAAAATTGAGTTATTAGAGGAACAGAATGAAAAGCTGTTAAAAGAAATGGCAGCGTTGCAGGAAGAAAACAATAGGTTAAAAAAGGCACTTGGAAAACGTGCATTGAATACGATTAAAAATTTGTAAAGAATGTAAAATAGCAAATTGCTGGATGGCAGACGCAGATATATGCGTCTGTTGTCCGTTCATATAAATTTTACTTTGATTTAACAAACTGGTGGTAGTCGATTTTACATGATTTTCGTACAATGGTATCACAGCAGTAAAATGTAATGTTGTGAAAAATGAAGAAAAGATAGAAGGTATGAAAAGCAAAATGAGAACAAATTATCCTAGATTATTCACGGCTATGCCGTGTGAAGTGGCTGAAAGCCACATGATTACTGTATTTTAATTGAATATTGATATTTCACCTATCAAGTGAATAAAAAAAGAGCATCCATTTGTGG
>OATH01000292.1_pt1 | contig 43417 bp, 38 predicted proteins | sample 1494971 | NCBI WGS metagenome assembly OATH01 (sample SAMEA2579949, study PRJEB22360) | human gut metagenome
TGGGAGGGAGGGGACGCAAGTCCTGCAAAGGATGAGCTGAACCTTACCTCATGATACCGTATTATTTCTTGGAGGAAAAGAAAACTCCACGTTAAAGGAAATCTCGGAAACGCTGGGAAAAGAGACCATCGATCTTTACAATACCTCTGATACCAGAGGGACAAGCCAGTCCTATGGTTTGAATTATCAGAAGACAGGGAAAGAATTGATGAGCCGGGATGAACTGGCTGTAATGGATGGAAATAAATGTATCTTACAGCTTCGAGGCGTACGGCCATTTCTCAGTAACAAATATGATATCACAAAGCATAAGAGATATAAGGAATTGTCGGATGCAAATAAAAGGAATGCGTTTGATGTGGAAAAATACCTGGAGCATAAGCTGGTCTTTTCACAGGATACAGAATTTGAGGTGTATGAAGTAAATGTAACAGAAGAGGATGTGAAAGAAGTGATAGAGGAGGAAGCGGACTAAAAAAAGTATCTTTTGGACTAGAAATGTGATATTCTTTTATAAAGACAAATTAGAAGTTATCGAGGTGACACAAAATGAAAAAATGCAAATATTGTGGCAAAGAAATAAGTAACAGTTTTGAGTTTTGTTGCAATAAATGTGAAAACGACTATACAAAGAATATTGAAAAAGCTGAAGGTAAAATCAAATATTTTATTATCGGAATAATTATTGGATTTCTTGTTATGTTTTATGGAGTTTTATCAAACAGTGACTTCATTATTGGAGACGGAATTATAGTAATGGGGATAGTTGTTGTTGTACTACCATTTGCTACGCCTGAAACAGTTGCTCTTTTAGGATACCAAAAATCAAAATTTATAGGAAGAATATTAGGTATATTACTTATAGCAGTTGGATTATGGGTGGGGCTTATTTGATGATAAATCCCAGTTTGTCAAATTGAAGTGTAGTATTAAAAATTAAATAAAAAGTGTTAGAGCGTGTAGATATCCATCTATGTGCTCTTTTTTTGCGTTTTTTTGGAAAAGATCCTGCTAATCAGGCGGAAAGGAGAAGGAAATGAAGATAAAAATAAGATCACCTTGCAAATAAAACAGGTAAAAAAAGAGGTCTGAATAATAGGGAAAGGAGAGAGGAAACGCTGACAGACCATAGAAACAGCGTTTATTCAGAAAAGAATATGGGATTTTTCGGAAGTGCAATTACAATCTTACAGACATTAGTCGTAGCGATTGGTGCAGGTCTTGGTGTCTGGGGAGTCATCAACCTGATGGAAGGTTACGGAAATGATAATCCGGGCGCAAAATCACAGGGAATTAAGCAGCTTATGAGTGGCGGTGGTGTGATCCTGATCGGTACACAGTTGATTCCGCTTTTGAGTGGATTATTTGGTTAAAAGAAAGGAGTAGAGATCCATGTTCAATCAAATTTTTGATGCGATTGAGGAATGGATGAGGGAACTTCTAACAGGTATGATCAGTTCTAACCTGGACCGTATGTTTACGGATGTCAATCAGAAGACAAGTGAGATTGCGGACCAGGTTGGACAGACGCCACAAGGATGGAATGGCAGTATTTTTAGTATGATTGAAGGACTGTCAAATTCAGTCATCATGCCGATTGCAGGTATTATCATAACATTTGTACTGTGTTATGAACTGATCTCCATGCTGACAGAACGAAATAATATGCATGACGATGTATGCTAATAGCGAGGACTTTCAAGTCCTCGCTATTACAACGATGGTCAGCTCATTTGTGGCAGAATGGAATGACCAAAATATGAAATTACATCACAAAAAGGGGGCTACATAAAAGTATTTTTCCTGCGGTTTAGCAGGGATACTGGCTGCGCGGAACTGTGCTATGCTGGTGGGCGATTTGCTTGTCAATCATATGTGACAGTATAGTCCAACTCTCCAAAAGATGAGAGCTTAATCGTTCTTAGCGCAAAGTCTGTATATGCCAAGCTCGTTTCTTCACCTACTGCTAAGTCTTTTTCGTCTGAGCCAATCGTAATACGCAGGGTGTCCTCCCCGTCATTGCGGATCGTCACAGATGTAAATTTGTGCGTTTCATAGAGCGTATATGCAACCCGCAAACAGTTATCTGCGAAAAGCAATTTGCCGGAAGCAACTATATCGTCACTATTATACGCCTTTTTGACGACCCACAGGCATCCATCCGTTTCGTTAAGCCGGAGTGAATAGTCATATTTTCCGCGATCCTCCAACGTGTAGCTTGCGCCATTTGCATAGTCGTAGACAATAATACGGCTGTCAATGATGCCGGAACCAAAACTGAGCGTAGAACACAGGTCAGGGCGTCCATCGCCGGTAAGGTCGCAGAAATATGTGTTCCAGATGGGCATTCCGGTATAAAGCTGCGTGACTTCGTTTCCCGTCACGGCGTCCATCTTCTCCGGATACCAGCGGAAAGTCACGTCTGGATATTCCGGAAGTTCGATTTCAAGGTTTCCGTCCCAGTTCATTTCATCAGGCTTTTCAAGGTAGTCGAACCACTTCTCTACTGAACCTGTTGTAGAAGTGTTCGCCCCATAAAACAGGTGAATTGCTTCATCTCCGCTTCCATTATAAGCTCCGTTGACTTCATGCAACGGCAGCACTTCCAGATGAATATACCAGCCGTCAATATCCTTTAATCCACTGGCGCTGTATGTCAGCACACGTTCATAATCACCGGGAGTTCCGTCAGCCATCTGAAGTACGGAGTAGCCATCGGCACCTTGAGATAATTTGCGGATTTCTTCTTGTGGCATATACTTCAGCGCATTCAGATAATCTGATAGCTTGTAAATCTGATCCTGTTCGGCCCATTTTGTGCGTTCCGTTATGTAATACTGCTTTTTGGTGTGAAACATTCTTAGCTGTGCGCTGTAAGTGCTGTCCGTATCCGTATAAAAGAAACGAATTGCACCGTCATTCGCCCATTCAAAGTCAGAAGTGAATTGAAGATCAAAATTATCCGCATTTACGCAAAGTAAAGAGCTGTCTTTCAATCCTTCAACTGCGGCAATTTTTTCTACGATTTGCGCCGGTTCCATATCGGACACGTTTTCACCGCTGATGGGAAAGCGCCGTTCTGCTTTTGGGTTTGTAAGAAAGCAAACTGCAACCACAGCGCAAATGACAACAGACACCAAAACAATCCAGAAGGTAGGTTTCTTATAGTTCATCACGGATTTTACTCGCTCCTTTACTCCCACTTCACCAAAAGCAAGAGGACACGCTGCAATCAAACGACGATCGACGCTGCAAGCCAGAAGTGCCTGTGTATAATCGGCTCTTTGTTCATTACCCATTTCCCTGATAACCTTTTCATCACATGCAAGCTCAATATCCCGGCACAGCAGTATATAGCTGAGCCACATCAGCGGATTGAACCAATGAATTGTCAGCAGCAGAAAACCAAGTGGCTTCCACCAATGATCCCTTCGGCGGATATGCGTCTGCTCATGGGCAATCACATGATCCATCTCGCGGCTGTCCATATGATACGGAAGATAGATTTTGGGGTTGATGATTCCCAGCACAAACGGAGAGCAAACATTCTCGCTTTGATAGATGTTGCCCCGTAGGATTACCGCTTCGCAGACCTTGCGGCGCAAGCGCCAGTAACTCGTAGCAGAATAGAGGAAAAGTGCTGCTACTCCGAAAAGCCAAATTCCCGTTAAAATCGGAATCCATATTTGCAGCGGATTTGCACTGGCGCCCCGTGCGGGCGTGAACGAACCGCTGATTACTGGGTTGATAACATGATTGAGAGCAGGAACACCCGTCTGGACAGAAGGTGTCTGCTCCATCATAATGGTTGGGCTGATTGTTTCTGCGCTCGGTATCAGGCTCAGTACACTTTCAATCGAAAACGGGAAAACCATCCGTGCAGCGACAATGCCCCAAAGCAGAACATTTACCCATTTGGGAGCTTTTTTCAAGCAAAACCTCAATGCCAAAACCGCAACCACGATCCAGCTTGCGGATATGCTCATATTGACGATCTTCAGAAAAAGTTCGCTCATGTCACTTCCCCCTTTCGGATCCGGTCAATCATCTGCTGCACTTCGTCAAGTTCGTCATTAGATAAATCCTGCCGTTTGGTAAAGGCAGCAATAAAAGCAGGAAGAGATCCTTCAAACTTCTTTTCTACCAGTTCGTCGATCTCACACGCCTGTGCTTCATCCTTTGATACAAGAGCGGTCACAATGCCATCTTCATTTTTCAGTACGCCGCGTTCCCCGAGGCGTTTGATAACGGTATAAGTCGTGGTTCGCTTCCATCCCAACTGTTCCTGACACAGCTTTACAAGCTGCGCGGCGGCGATTGGTTCATGTTCCCACATAATCAGGCAGAACCGGTATTCACCCTCATGAATCTTTGGTATCTCCATATGCAAGTCCTCCTTGTCTACAGCGGTAGACTTCGTATATAGTCTACACGATTAGACATTCAAAGTCAATAGAGTTCATAGAAAAGTTACACAGGCAGCCGCAGAAAAAGCGGCTGTCTTTTTTATCTGGACTTTGCCAAAACGTCCACGTCAGACCGTAGTAGTGGTGAACGGCGGGCAGGATGGTCTATCCCAAACGCTTTATTTGCAGAAGTGGCCAAAAAGCGTTTTTGAGATTGTAGTAAGGATAGAGAGAAAGAAAATCTCAGCGGTCAATGTTCCCAATGGTGTTACCGATGTTCCCATTGGTACGTCGTAATCCTGCCGCTGCTGCGCTACCATAAAAGCAGAAAAAGTCTCAGCGACGAATGACAGGCTGCTGTCGCTCGTTCACAGAATGTTTACAAATACATACCCTGCTTTTTGCCGAGAAAATGTCCGTTGTAAAGTGAAGGGAGATTTGGAGCAGCAGAGAGCAAGATTCTACCAAGGTGCCAGATTTCGCATTTCGCTCATTCTGCCCCATCGGAATCTTGTTGGGGAGTGCCTTCCCCAAACCCTGCTATACGCAGCCTGACGGCTGCGGCAACCTCGCCCAGCGACAGAGCTTTGCAAGCTCTATCGCTGCGCAAGGTTTTGAAAATCACCTGAGCTGAAACCGGCTCCCGCAGAAAAATTTTTCTCACCGGCATACTCAACAAACGGCAGATTTCTGTCCGTTGAAAAGTAGAAAGGGAAATTTTCCTGAAGCTGCACCCCCTAATTCGCAAAATAATTGTCCGTTGTAAAGTGAAAGGGCAAAGCATTGGGACAAAAACGGGAGCTGATTCACTTAGTAAGGTGGAGCGGTTTTCAGAAATTTTTTCTCCGGCAGTACCAAGTTTTCGAGAAAAAATGTCCGTTGTAAGTTGAGAGGGGGTTCTAAGCTGGAAAGCCCTTCCCGTGCCGGAGCCGGTAACAGTTTGACCCCGGCGGGACGGTGTTCCTTGACAAGTGAATAGCTTTTTCAGGCAACAAGCTCTCTGTGATAGCCGAGCCGAAGGACGCGCCAAGACCTCCCGCACGGGAGTGAGCGATCAACATCAGCTTCGGGAAAGCCGGGTCGTTCCCGGTGGGCGATGACAGCAGAGGGCAGCTACTCCCCATTCGGGATCGTCCGAGCGTGATAACAACCGTCGCAGACCATCCGATGAAAGGCCGCATGAGTTAATTGCGGGCGTGAAGCGAGTGCCGAGAACGTCAGGCAGTCTGAAAAGGCAGAGTTGAAAATAAAGGTCTTTCCGCTTTGAAAAACCCTTGTGAGTTCAAGCTGGGAGCAGGGTGCAAAATTGCCCCGAAAACGGCGATAAGTGAAAGGAGATGAAACCAATGCCACGCAAAAAGTATGACACGCCGCACCGCAGCCGTGTTGTCAAAACCCGCATGACCGAGGAAGAATACGCGGATTTTGCCGCCCGTCTTGCGCCCTACGGCATCAGTCAGTCCGAATTTATCCGCAGAGCCATTCAGGGCGCAAGCATCCGTCCTGTTGTCACGGTTTCCCCGGTCAACGACGAGCTGCTTGCCGCGCTCGGAAAGCTGACCGCCGAATACGGCAGGATCGGCAGCAACCTCAATCAGATTGCCCGCGCCATCAATGACTGGCATAATCCCTATCCCCAGCTTGCAGCAGAGGTGCGGGCAGCGGCTTCAGATCTCGCTGCTTTGAAGTTTGAGGTTTTGGAAAAGGTAGGTGAAGCCGTTGGCAACGTTCAAACATATCAGCTCTAAAAACGCCAACTACGGAGACGCTGAAAAATACCTGACCTTTGCGCACGACGAGTTTACCATGAAGCCCACGCTGGACGCAAGCGGGCGGTTTGTACCGAGAGAGGATTACCGCATTTCCACGCTGAACTGCGGCGAGGAAGATTTTGCAGTTGCCTGTATGCGCTCCAACCTCCGCTATGGCAAGAATCAGAAGCGCGAGGATGTCAAGAGCCACCATTACATCATCAGCTTTGACCCACGGGACGGCCCGGACAATGGGCTGACCGTGGACAAGGCGCAGGAGTTTGGTGAGAGGTTTTGCCGGGAGCAGTTTCCCGGTCATCAGGCTATCGTCTGCACCCACCCGGACGGGCATAACCAGTCCGGCAACATCCATGTGCATATCGTCATCAACAGTCTGCGGATCGAAAATGTGCCGCTGCTGCCCTACATGGACAGACCCGCCGACACGAAAGCCGGATGCAAGCACCGCTGCACCGACGCGGCGATGGAATATTTCAAGTCCGAGGTCATGGAGCTGTGCCACGAAGCCGGTCTTTATCAGATCGATCTTCTGAACGGCAGCGCAAACCGCGTCACCGAGCGCGAGTATTGGGTGAAGAAAAAGGGACAGGCTGCGCTGGATCAGGAAAACGCCGCCCTTGCCGCAGAGGGCAAGCCCACCAAGCCAACACGCTTTGAAACCGACAAAGAAAAGCTGCGTCAGATCATCCGAAAAACGCTGAACGAATCGTTCACCGTCGAGGATTTTGCGCGGAAGCTCCTGCAATACGGCGTGACCGTCAAGGAAAGCCGAGGGCGGTTTTCCTATCTTACCCCCGACCGCACGAAGCCCATCACGGCGCGGAAGCTGGGCGACAGCTTTGATAAAGCCGCCGTGCTTGCCGCTTTGGAGCAAAATGCCCTGCGTCCGGCAAATACCGTTGTTTCGGCCTACGGTATTCCGCTTGACCGCACCCTATCCTCAAACGAGGGTGCTTCCAGTAGGCACACTCCGAAGCCGAACGCACCGCAAGCCCCCTCCGTTGGACGCATGGTTGACCGTGAAGCAAAACGCGCCGAGGGAAAAGGCATCGGCTATGACCGCTGGGCGTCAATGCACAACCTCAAGGCATGGTCGAAAACCTTCATGTATTTGCAGGAGCATGACCTTCTATCCCCGGATAAGCTGAGCGCCGCCGTGGACGCTGCCGGTACGGAAGCGAGGGACGCCCGCAGCCGCTACGATGCTGCCGCTGCCAAGGTGACGGATAAAAAGGCAATGCTGGAAGCGATGGACAATTACCGCAACACCTATCCCGTCATCAAGGAGTATCGTGCGATCCGCAAAGAGAAGGACAGGCAGAAGTTCTATACCGCCTACGAAGCGGATTTTATCATCAACGACGCTGCCAAGCGTCAGCTTGATAAGCTGGGCGCACCCAAGCAGCTTCCGAAGCGCAAGGATGTTGTTGCGGAAATTCAGTCCCTCGTGTCCCAGAAAAACGAGTGCTACAACGATTACCGAGAGAAAAGCGACCGGCTGCATGAGCTGATGACCATGCAGCGCAACTATCAGATGTCGATGCCGCAGCCGAAGCGAGGACACAGCCATGAGCAGGAGCGGTAAAAAGCAAAATGCCGCACAGGTTTCCCCATGCGGCACAATGCTCATTTCCCGAACAGATCGCTATGCGTTCCGGTTCTGGAAAGCGTCAGCACCAGAACATCGCCCTCAATGCGGTAGATCAGAAGCCAGTCGGGCTGAATGTGGCACTCCCGGTGTCCACGCCAGTTGCCGGTCAGGTCATGGTCTCTGTTCTCAGGCGGCAGCGCGTTTCCCATTGCAAGTGTTTCAATCACGGTTTCAAGAAGCTCAATTTGCAGTCCGCGCTTGATTGCCAGCTTGTAATCCTTTTTGAACGCCGTGGTCGGCTTGACAGTCAGCTTTGTTTTTCTCACTTTTTCAGATCGGCAAAAAGCTCGTCAAGGTCGTTATAGCCTTTTACAGACGGGTCTTTCGCAATCCTTTCCGCTTCCAGCATGGCGGCAATCGTCTCCTTGTTGGGCTGATTGATGGAGATTTCAAACGGAATCCCGCCCTCCCGGATCGATTGACGCACGAAAATATTGAAAGCCGTTGTGAGATTCATGCCAAGCTCCGAAAACAAAGCGTCAGCCTGTGCTTTCAGGTCGCTGTCCATTCGGATGCTGATGTTTGTTGTAGTTCCAGCCATGAAATCATCCCCTTTCTACTGGCACTATCATTATACGCTATCTGCACGAGAAATACAATACAGCGCACGAAAAAGATACAATTTGTTTTCAAATCCAGAAATGGAGTAAATGCCCCCTCCCGAAAGCGCACAGAACGCGCCGAAGGGACTCACCCATACCGCAATACCGCCCGTTCCTTAAATGGGGCACACAGGGCGAAAATAGCCCGAAAATGATACCGAGATTTACAGTTTGACCGTCTGCCGGAGCGTGACGCTCTGGCGACAGACAGGAGCGTGAAAATGCCGAGAATGAACAAGCAGCGGCGGCTGGAATGGTCGTTCTTCCTCGACCACCGAAACCGCATTTCCTACAATCCCCTTTGCCGTGGCTGCATCCACGGCTGTAAGCAGAGCTTCCGGGCAATCGTTGTTCTTTGCCCGCATTACTGGTCAAAACGCTGGAAACCGCCCGACTGAGGGCTGTCACGGTTCGTGATACCCCTAATTCCCGCGAAGGAGGTGACATTCCATCACCGAGTACATGAGAGCGGATACCCGGCTGCCGCCGTATCTGCCATATCCCCGCTTCCTGCTGCAAGCAGACCTGACCCAGACGGCGAAGCTGCTGTACGCGCTGCTGCTTGACCGGGCGACGCTCTCACAGTCAAACGGCTGGCTGGACGAGAGCGGCAGGATTTACCTTGTGTTCCCCATAGAGAAAATCGCCGCCGCGCTGGACAGAAGCCCCATGACCGTGAAAAACGCCCTTTCCGAGCTGGAGGACGCGGGGCTGATTGAGCGGCGCAGGAGCGGCTTTTCCAAGCCGAACCGCATCTATGTGAAGATGCCGCCAGACGGACAGAAAACTTTCCAAGTGACAGACAGAAATCCATCCTCCATTGAGAAAGAAAACTGTCCGACTGATGGACAGAAAATTGTCCCTATGATGGAAAGAAAACTGTCCCCTAATAACCTGAGTAGTAGCAACCTGAATCAGAACCACCTGAGTAGAGAGAGTGAAGCGCCCACCACATACGGGCGGTATGAGAATGTTTTCCTGACAGAGAGTGAATATGCCGAGCTGCTGCGGGATTTTCCCGACAGGCTGGACAGGCTCATTTCCGAGTTGTCCTCCTACATGGAATCCACGGGCAGAAGCTATCAGAATCACGCCGCCACCATCAGACGGTGGGCAGAAAACGATAAAACAAAGGGTGTCCCAAAACAGGGCATCCCTGATTACACCTGTAAGGAGGGAGAAAGCCTATGAACGATTTTACCAATATTGTTTCCAAAGTGATGGAAGTTAGACCCGACGAGGGCGATTACACCGGCGAGGACGGCTTGCTGTACTGCGGCAAGTGCCATACGCCGAAGGAAGCCTATTTTGAAGATGGTCATGCCGCCCTGTTCGGACGTGACCGGCATCCCACGAACTGCGCCTGTCAGCAAAAACGCATGGATGAAAAGCGGCTGGCAGACCAGCAGCGCAAGCATGAGGACACCGTAAAGGAGCTGAAAAAGGACTGCTTTGACACGCCGAAGCTGCGGGACTGGTGCTTTGCACAGGACAACGGCGCAAATCCGCAGATGAAGCACGCGAGATTTTACGCCGACAATTTTGATACGATGCTCTCTGAGAATATCGGCTATCTGCTCTGGGGCAGCGTCGGGACGGGCAAGAGCTTTTTCGCCGCCTGTATCGCCAACACCCTGATGGAGAAAGAAATCCCCGTCCGCATGACGAATTTTGCCGCCGTTCTCAATGACCTGTCCGGCAGCTATGAGGGCAGAAATGCGTACATTGCCCGTCTGTGCCGCTATCCGTTGCTGATTCTGGATGATTTTGGCATGGAGCGCGGCACGGAATACGCTTTGGAACAGGTCTACAACGTGATAGACAGCCGCTACCGCAGCGGCAAGCCCCTGATCGTCACCACCAATCTGAGCCTTGACGAATTGCAGCATCCGCAGGACACACCACACGCCCGCATTTATGACCGGCTGCTGGAAATGTGCGCCCCGATCCTGTTCACCGGGACGAACTTCCGCAGGCAGACCGCACAAAACAAGCTGGATAAGCTGAAAACGAGGATGAAGGAGAAGGAGTGCCTATGAACAATACCGCCACCGCGACCGCAAAAGAAACCGTGCGCCGTCCCGCGCCCGCCGCTCCTTCCTCTGCCGGAAGGATGACCCGCAGGGTGGGCAACACCACCTACCGCGTGACGCTGCATTTCAAAGAAAACGGCAAGGAGGATATGAACGACAAAATCAAGCGGCTGATCAAAATGGGCTGCGAAGGTTGAGAAAGTGAGGAATTACGATGAAAACCCGGAAAAGTTACCATTGTCCGCTTTACTGCGGCTTAGAAATAGGCTATACTGTAATTGCCACAAATGAGCTGGCTGTCTGAAAGAGGTATCGTTATGAACAACAGACAGTCACAAGAAAAAATCACCGCCATCTATTGCCGCCTGAGCCGCGACGATGATCTTGCCGGGGACAGTAATTCCATCATCCATCAGAAGGATATGCTCACGCGCTATGCCCATGAACGGAATTTTCCGAATGTATCGGTCTATTCTGACGACGGTTGGAGCGGCACGAATTTTGAGCGTCCGGACTGGAAACGCCTGATTGCCGACATTGAAGCCGGTAAGGTGGGCATTGTCCTTGTAAAAGACCTCAGCCGGGTAGGTCGTGATTACCTCCGTGTGGGCTTCTATACGGAGGTCACCTTCCCGCAGAACGGCGTTCGCTTTATTGCCGTCAACAACGGCGTGGACAGCGCCAATCAGTCCGAGAATGATTTCGCTCCTTTTTTGAACATCATGAACGATTTTTACGCTCGTGATACCTCCAAGAAGGTCAGCGCCGTCTATCGGGCGAAGGGCAACAAAGGCGAACACACCGGCAACCACCCTATTTACGGGTATCTGAAAGACCCGGAGAACAAGCAGCGCTGGATCATCGACGAGGAAGCCGCCGCGGTTGTGCGCCGCATCTTCTGCATGGTCATTGACGGCAAGGGCGTGTATCAGATCGCGGATATTCTGTCCGAGGAAAAGGTACTTTGCCCGTCTGCCTACCTTGCCGCAAAGGGTGTAGGAAACCGCAGAAACAACAAGTTTGAAGATCCCTACCGCTGGTGGGGTACGACGGTGAGCTACATTCTCGCCCGCGTGGAGTACATGGGGCATACCGTCAATTTCAAGACCTTCAAGACCTGCTACCGGGACAAACACCGCAAGCAGGCTCCCAAAGAGGACTGGAAAATCTTTGAGAATACCCACGAAGCCATCATTGACAAGACTACATGGGAAACCGCGCAGAAGCTCCGCAGGACGATCCGGCGCGGCGACCGCAATAGAGAACCGAATCCGCTGACCGGGCTGCTCTACTGCGGCGAGTGCGGCGCAAAAATGTATAACGAGCGCAGCGATGGGGATGCATACCACAAGACCCCGAAGGACGATTATGTTTGCGCTTCCTACCGCAAGAAAACGACCTCCTGCACCATTCACTTTATCCGTACCGAGATTGTCCGCGACCTGATTCTGGACGCGCTGCGGAATGTAGCAACCTACGCCAGAGCCAACAAGGAGGATTTCGAGCAGCTTGTGATGCAGACCACCTCCGACGCGAGAAAGCGCAGCCTGCAAAGCGGCAGAACGGAGCTTGACCGCATCATGCGCCGTACAAACGAGCTGGACACGCTGCTGCAAAAGCTCTATGAGGACTACGCTCTCGGACGCTTGCCGGAGAAGCGGCACGCAAAGCTTTCCGCGCAGTATGAAGCGGAACAGGCGCAGCTTGAACAACGCAGTGCCGAGCTGATGGAGCAGATGAACGCAGAACAGGAAGAAAGCGTCAATGTTGACCGCTTCATGGAGCTGGTAGACCGCTATACGGACTTTACAGAGCTGACCACACCCATGCTCAATGAGTTCATCGACAAGGTGATCGTCTATGAGCGCAAGAAGATCAACCGCTATCAGTACGACCAGCAGATCGAGATTTACTTCAATTTCATCGGCAAGGTAACGCTGCCGGAGGAAGAAACGGAAGCCGCGCCGGAAGCCCCGAAAACGCTTCACGTTGCCAGCAATTCCAGCTTTGCACCCATCGGGGACTATCTCTCCGCGCAGACCGTTGAGACGATTGCGCTGCCGTTCTCCAAGGTGGAGGAACTGACCGGGAAGCCGCTTTGCAAGTCGGCGTACAAGTACGCTTCCTACTGGTACCCGGCGCAGGACAGACCACTTTCCAATACCATTTACAACGCAGGATATGATGTTGACCGCGTGGATTTAGCCGCCGAGATCGTGTATCTGACAAAAGCCGCATAATTGAACGAACACCCCGCACTGTGCGTTTTCTGGACGCATGGTGCGGGGTATTTTGCGTTTTCAGAAAGAGGGTTGCAAACTGGAAGTAGTCTTACTTTGCTTTGAACTCTATCCATTCGTTGTCTATAAGGACAACTACCCTATCACCCTCAATAACAGCATAAGGGGTTCCTAAATCTTTGTTGAAATTGGCTTCGCCATCTTTTTGCGGTATGCCGTTTTCTGCATAGGAAGTAGTATATTGAATAACACTCTCGTCTACTTCGACGGGAACAGCATTATCGGTGGAATAGTAGTTAGTACCATTTACCATTATAGTTGCAGGGTAGTCCCCACTATTTGATTTACCGCAACTTGCCAAAGCAAAAACACAAGCCAATGCTAAAACTAATGCAATTAACTTTTTCACGCAATCACACTCCCTTGTCATATTACGATTTAGCAAATCCTTTTATTTTCTTTTTAAAGTATAGCATACTATTGTGAACAAATCTACCTATTTCAACAACTCTATATCAACCTTAGCCCTGTGCTGCGTATCGAACGCGGCACAGGGCTTTTTTCGTTTCTGGCGATTTTGAGCATCACATACGATACCCTGTCCGCAGGGCGCACCTTTGCACTTCACAGAATCGGATGATAATCAGCCAAACCGTAAAAGGTCACGCAAAGCCGCGCACCGGCTGCACGATACCGTGAATCGCGGAATGGTGCAATCCATACGCGCAGGCGGCAGATACTTCACGAATCCGGCAAGCATTGATTTTTCTCACTGGATTTCAAGCTCGTTTTGCCCGAAAATCGCTGTAAATCTGTCTCGTTCGCAAAGTGTTTACAGTCCTATTTGAAAAACCGTCTTGACAATATTCATCGGATATTGATACATGGATGTTCTTTAAGTATTTTGTAAAAATGTGGATCGCCGTTTATCTGGTAAGCAATACGTTTACCATTACGATGGCGGTCTTTGATGTAGGACAAAACGTCGTAAACTCGGCGGCAGGGCTGGTTTCCGGAGATACATCCATTGATATCAGCTCTGCGATCACAGATTTATCTACTACATTGGAAAGCATGGAGATCGGAGAACTTGTGATATTGGCATTGGAAACTTTGATCGTAAGTTTCTGTATGAAAATCATGTCTGTACTCATTACGGTTATCTTGTATGTCCGTATGATAGAAATTTACCTTTATACCTCAGTTGCACCGATCCCATTCGCAACGATGAGTAATAGAGAGTGGGGACAGATCGGAACGAATTATTTCAGAGGACTCTTTGCCCTGGCATTCCAGGCATTTCTGATGATGGTATGTGTTGCTATTTATGCAGTATTAGTGGCAGGCATCAAGTTTTCGGATAATCTGAGTTCCTCATTATTTGGTGTAATGGCATATACGGTGATCTTATGTTTCAGTCTGTTCAAGACAGGATCACTTAGTAAGTCAATCTTTAATGCACATTAAAAAGAAAGGAAGTGAAACACATGGCGTATGTGAGTGTGCCGAAAGATTTAACGAAAGTAAAGAATAAAGTGGCATTTAATCTTACGAAAAGGCAATTGATCTGTATTGGCATTGGAGCAGCTATGGGAATTCCCTGTTATTTTCTCTTTAGAGATGCTCTTGGAATCAATAATGCTGCAGTTCTTATGGTACTTATGATGCTGCCGGCCTTTTTGTTTGCCATGTATGAGAAAGATGGAATGCATCTGGAAGACGTATTGATGCATGTGATCCGGGTGAAATTTATCCGGCCATCTGTCAGAAAATATGAAACTGAAAACTATTATGAATCGGATCCGGATGGAGAAGATCAGAAAACGATGAGAACGGAAGAAAGGAAAGGGGGAAAAAGCGGTGGTAAGAAAAAGAAAAAAGGCCGCAAATAAAAAGAAGAATGGAAAAAAAGATGTAAAGAAACTTACTGTTCAACAGACCATTGCCTACAAAGAAATGGGAAGGGATGGTATTTGCAGGGTGCAAGGAAATGTCTATTCCAAATGTATCCGGTTTTACGATATCAACTATCAGTTAGCACAGAATGAAGATAAGAATGCGATCTTTGAAAACTGGTGTGATTTCCTGAATTATTTTGACAGCAGCATCCATTTTCAGCTCAGTTTTATCAATCATAAGAGCAGCATGAAGGAATTTGAGCAGGTGATCAAGATCAGTCCACAGGGAGATGCTTATGATGATATCCGTATGGAATATGCCAACATGCTGAAAAAACAGCTTGCAAGAGGAAACAATGGTTTGGTGAAAACGAAATACATCACCTTTTCCATTGAAGCGGAAAATATCCGGGAAGCAAAACCGAAGCTGGAGCGTATCGAATCCGATATCCTGAATAACTTTAAGATCCTTGGTGTGATGGCGTATCCTCTGAATGGGGAGGAACGATTGCGGATCCTGTATGAAACCTTTAATCCGGATTCCACAGTAGATTTCCAGTTTGATTATGGCTCTATGATTAAAACCGGTTTAAACACAAAAGATTATGTAGCGCCTACCAGTTTTGTCTTTAAGGATGGGAAGACCTTCCAGATGGGAAATACGATGGGGGCGGTTTCTTATTTACAGATCCTGGCTCCGGAGCTGACAGACAAGATGCTGGCAGAGTTTTTGGATATTGATAAGGACTTGATCGTAAATCTGCATATTCAGTCTGTGGATCAGATGAAAGCGATCAAGCTGGTAAAAAGCAAAGTAACGGATATCAACAGAATGAAAATTGAAGAGCAGAAAAAAGCAGTAAGAGCAGGGTACGATATGGATATCATTCCGTCGGATCTGAATACCTATGGAGGGGAAGCAAAACGGCTTTTGGAAGATCTGCAGTCACGAAATGAGCGTATGTTCCTTGTAACAGCGCTTTTTTTAAATACAGCAAAAAGTAAGCAGGAATTGGAAAATGCAATCTTTCAGACAGCCGGTATCGCACAGAAATATAATTGTATGTTAAAGCGTCTGGACTATCAGCAGGAAGAAGGCTTGATGAGCAACCTTCCCCTTGGAGTCAGCCATATTCCGATAAAAAGAGCGCTGACAACGACCAGCACAGCGATTTTTGTACCATTTACCACGCAGGAATTATTTATGGGCGGCGATTCTTTGTATTATGGACTGAACGCTACCAGTAATAACCTGATCATGGTAGACAGGAAAAAGTCAAAAAATCCAAATGGACTGATCCTTGGAACACCCGGATCAGGAAAATCCTTTGCGGCAAAAAGGGAAATGACGAATGTATTTTTTACGACCAATGATGATATTATCATTGGAGATCCGGAAGGCGAGTATTATCCTTTGGTCCATGCTTTGGGAGGACAGGTCATCCATATTTCTCCAAACAGTAAGGATTACATCAATCCGATGGATATCAACATGAATTATTCTGAGGATGATAATCCGCTGGGAGTAAAATCTGACTTTATTTTATCCCTTTGTGAGTTGATCATGGGAAGCCGGGATGGGATTGAAGCAGAAGAAAAGTCGGTCATTGACCGATGCCTTCCCCTTGTATATCAGAACTATTTTTCTGATCCGAAACCGGAAAACATGCCAATCCTGGGAGACCTGTATGATTGTCTCCGCAAACAGAAAGAACCTCAGGCACAGAGGATTGCCACAGCTCTGGAAATCTATGTCAACGGCTCTTTGAAGGTGTTCAATCACCAGACCAACGTAGAACTGAATAACAGGATTGTCTGTTTTGATATCAAGGAGCTTGGAAAGCAGTTGAAAAAGCTTGGAATGCTCATCATACAGGATCAGGTGTGGAACCGGGTGACTGTCAACCGTGGCGTAAAATCTACTTGGTACTATATCGATGAATTCCATCTCCTTCTGAAAGAAGAGCAGACGGCATCTTATTCGGTAGAGATCTTCAAGAGGTTTAGGAAGTGGGGCGGAATCCCGACTGGAATCACGCAGAATATAAAGGACCTCCTTTCCAGCCGGGAGATTGAAAATATTTTTGAAAACAGTGACTTTATTTTGATGTTAAATCAGGCTGCAGGTGACCGGCAGATTCTGGCAAAACAATTAAATATCTCACCGTATCAGTTGTCTTATGTTACGAATTCCGGGGAAGGAGAAGGACTTCTCTTTTATGGGACAACGATCATTCCGTTTAAGGATAAGTTTGATAAGTCCCTGAAGTTATATTCTCTGATGACAACAAAGCCGGAAGAAGTGGAACAAAGAGAAAAGAAAGGAGGCGGAAGTCTTGGCAGGGAAAGAACTGAAAGGAAGAGAGAAAGTTGTCAGTAAAATGACAAGAGACGGTCTGACGGAAGAAAATCTGGCAGATGGTTCTGTAAAAGATATCAGCCATAAAAGCCGGGGCAGACCGCCGGAAATGAAACAGGACTTTGTTTTTGACCGGGAAAAGAAGAAAGACAAGCTGTCAGATGGACAAAGCGAGGAACGGAATCTGCAAAAAAAGCAGATTCGAAACTCCTCTTTGCGAAAAGAAGCAATATCTGAGGAACCTATTTTAGAAGAATCTGTGTTAGATGGAGAAGGAACTGGAGAGAAAAACGTTTCTGGAGAATCCCTCAAATACAAGAAAAAGTTTCGGGAACATGCGCAGATACCAGAAGATGACTCCTTGACCGGACAGAAGAAAAAGATCCGGAAAAAGCAGATCCAGAAACAGATGAGAAAAGAGCAGACAAAATCCGGAAGATTATCCTTTGATGATGAGGAAAATCAGATGGTAAAAGGATCGGGGATGAAACCGGGCAGAACCATTGGAAGGTATGCGGTAAGGGATGCAATTTCAAAAGGGGTATCGGATTCAGAAGAAGAGGAACAGGATGTTGCAACGGAAACGGTTCAGTTTGCAGAAAGAGGAACCGAAACAGCAATAAGAGGTCTGCGCTATGCACAGCTTCGGAGCCAGCGTGCAGATGTAAAGGCAAACCGGAGAGGATATCATCTGGATGAAACCGGAGAAAAGTTAAAATTTGGTATGAGTGACAGCATGGGGAAAGCAGGGGCGGAGGAAACGGCCAAAAAGTCGGAAGAGAAGAAAAGGGTTCTGAACCGCTTTTTCCAGAGAAAACGATATAAGGATGCCTATCGGGCTGCCAGAACAGGGAAATCTGCAGGCAGTGCAGGCGGGGCGGCAACTGTTGCCGGCGTTGAGAATATAACCGTGAAAGCGAAGATCGCATTAAAAGAGATTGTGAAGCGGAATCGGGCTGTATTTTTCGGCGCCGGGATTTTTGTACTCTTATTTCTGATCGTGGCAGTATCTTTGGGAAGCTGCAGCGCTTCCATACAAGGGGGCGGCTCTGTGATCGAGATCACAACATATCCGGGAACGGATGAAGATATCTATGCGGCTGAGAACTACTATGTTTCTTTGGAAACGGCTTTGAACCAGCAGATCAATGAGATGGAAACTACCCATCCGAACTATGATGAATACCAGTACAACGTAGGCGAGATCGCTCATAATCCGTATCATCTGATCTCCTATCTGACAGCAAAATATGGGGATTGGAAATTTGAAGATATCAAGGATGAATTACAGGCTTTATTTGAAGCACAGTACAGCTTGGATACGGAAAGCAAAACAGAAACCGTGACAGAAACGAAAACGGTACGGGTAGGGGAATCCTTAGGAAACGTAGTTACCAGCGGTTACTGTAATTGTTCGATCTGTTGCGGACAATGGTCAGGCGGTCCTACAGCGAGTGGTGTTTATCCAACCGCAAACCATACGATCGCGGTAGATGCTTCTGATCCATTTGTTCCGATGGGAACAAAGATTGTGATGAATGGCGTGGAATATACCGTAGAGGATACGGGAGCCTTTGCAAGATATGGAGTGCAGTTCGATGTTTACTATGATAATCATAGCGCAGCATCCGCACATGGTCATAAGACCTGGGAAGCGTTTATTGCGGATAGTAACGGAAGCAATGAAGTGACGGTAACGAATACAACAACGAAAAAGATCTTGTATGTAACCTTAGGGAATACAGGATTTGATGCAGTCGCAAGAGCCAATCTGAATGAGGAACAGATGATCCTATACAATGCTTTGAATACCACCTATGGAAACAGAAATTACTTGTGGGATATAGGAAATATCTCCACAGGCTCCGGTTTGGACGGAATGAGTTATGAGATACCGCCGGAAGCATTACAGGATGAAGAATTTGCCCGGATGATCCGGGAAGCTGAGAAATATCTGGGAGTCCCGTATGTATGGGGAGGATATTCCCCTTCTGGATTTGACTGTTCCGGATTTGTATCCTATGTGATCAATCATTGTGGAAACGGATGGAATCTGGGAAGGCAGACCGCAGAGGGATTGCGAAACAGTTGTACGTTTGTTTCTCCGGGAGATGCAAAGCCGGGGGATCTGATCTTTTTCCAGGGAACGTACAGTACGCCAGGAGCAAGCCATGTGGGTATCTATGTGGGAAATAACATGATGATCCATTGTGGGGATCCGATCCATTATTCCAATATCGGTACAGCATACTGGCAGCAACATTTTATGTGTTTTGGCAGATTGCCATAAGAAAAGGAGAGTGAAAGATTTGAATAAAAAAATCAAGAAATATATGGAGGAGATCCATAAGACAGAACAGAAGATCGCTGATCTTCAGCAGTATCTCAAAGGACTTCATGCTGCTTTAAAACAGGAAGAAGATAATGAGATGATCAAAAGCATCCGTGGAATGAAATTAGACAGTCATGCCCTGCATGATCTTCTGAATGGAATCCAGGAAGGAACCGTAAAATTTCAGGTCAGCCAGGAGTCTGAGGAAGAAGGAACAGGCTCCTTTATATTTACAGAAAAGAAAGAGGAGGGACATCCGTATGGTAAAATGGAAAAAACTGAATAAGAAAGTGGCAGGAGTATTGTTAGGCGTTATGGTGCTTTTTCCGTATCCACAACAGCCTTTGCATATGTGGATCCGTCGGCAGAGACGGCAAATACAGAAGCGGCACAGACGGAGACGGTGCAGAGCGAAGAAACAGAAAAGCCGGCAGATGAGGGGGTTCTGCCGGAAAATAATACAACAGAGAAGAAGGAAGATGCTTTTACAGAACCGGGAAATGGGGAAGTCCAGGATGATATCCAGAATGGATCCAGTAAAGAATTCCTTACGATCACAACAAAGAATAACAATACCTTTTATCTTGTGATTGACCGCAGTTCTACCTCCCAGAATGTATATCTGTTATCCCAGGTAGATGAAAATGATCTGAAGGAATTTGTGGATCAGGAAAAAGAGCCGGCAACTGTCACACCTACTCCGCAGGTAGTCATCGATGAAAATAAAACCGAAGAAACCGATAAAAAAGAAGAGATAGCAAAGCCAGAAAAAGAGAAGATGCCACAAGCTAATATGGGAGCAATGGCAGCGATCCTTATTCTTGCGTTAGGTGGAGTTGCAGCTTATTACTACTTCAAGATCTATAAGCCAAAGAAAGAGGAAGAAGAGGATTTTGAAGAGGAAGGACTGGAAACAAGTGACGGATTGGAAATCATCAATGAGGATGAATTTGAAGACCGGGAAGAAGAAAATGAATAAAAAATAAAAAAAATGAGTGGAACGCCCTGTATTTTTGGGGCGTTTCCTTTCGTTATATGAAGGAGGTAATAAGTTATGTATTTAGTAATTGCAGAAAAACCAAGCGTGTCCAAAGCGATTGCGGAAGTGATCGGGGCATCAAAAAAGAAGAAGGGTATCTGGAAGGAAAGGGATGCATTGTCAGTTGGTGTTTTGGCCATCTTGCAGAATATGTTCCACCGGATTCTTATGATGAAAGGTTTACCAGATGGCTGTATGAGGATCTTCCGATCATCCCAGAGGAATGGAAACTGGCAGTATACAAAGATAAGAAAGAACAGTTCTATATTTTGAAAAAGCTGCTGAACCGCCCGGATATCGAGTTTGTGGTAAATGCCTGTGACGCCGGACGGGAAGGAGAACTTATCTTTAAGCATGTATATGATCTGTCCGGAAGTAAAAAGCCGGTCAAGAGATTATGGATCAGTTCGCTGGAAAGTTCTTCGATCTTAGAAGGGATGGAACATCTGAAAGCTGGAGAAACCTATCATAATCTGGCAGAAGCGGCGGTTTGCCGGGCACAGGCAGACTGGCTTGTCGGTATGAATGCGACAAGAGCTTACACAACAAAATATTTTAAAAAGCTGACAGTTGGACGCGTGCAGACACCGACACTTGCCATGCTTGTCGAAAGGCAGAAGCAGATTTCCGGTTTCAAAAAAGAAAAATATTTTAATGTAGTTTTGGATTGTGATGGACTGATCGCAGAGAAGAAGAAAATCTTCGATGTGGAAGAAGCAGAAAGAGTGTGGAAAACCTGTCAGGGTAGTGAGGCGATTGTGGAAAAGGTGGAGTCAAAGGAAAAGACGGTAAAACCACCGAAACTGTATGACCTGACAACCCTACAGAGAGAGGCGAACCGTATCTATGGAATGACTGCTCAGCAGACATTAAATGCGGCGCAGAGCCTGTATGAGCAGAAGGTGATCACTTATCCGCGTACAGACAGCCAGTATTTGACAAGTGATATGGAAGAAACAGCGAAACAAGTGATCCGTAAGATCCATGAGAAATACCAATTGATGGGACCGTTTGACCAGCCCAAAACACCGGAGGTAAAGAAGGTGCTGAATGACAAGAAAGTATCGGATCATCATGCAATCATTCCTACGGTAGAACTTGCAGAATTTGATTTCTCTAAGTTAAGAGAATGGGAACAGAAGATTTTATTCCTGATCGCAGTACATACCGTAGAAGCAATGGAAGAAGATCATGTATTCATGGAGACAGAGGTGGAAGTACGATGTCAGGATGAGATTTTTAAAGCAAAAGGAAAAGTGGTCAAACAGATCGGTTGGAAACTGTATGAGGAATGCTTTAAGAATGATGACGGACTTGCCATAGAAAACCCGGCAGATGCAGGAAAAGACAGCATTCCAAAAGTAGAAGTAGACCAGAAGTTTTATAACGTATCGGCAGTGAAAACGGAACATTTCACAGCACCGCCGAAACCATACAGTGAGGATACCTTGCTTGCAGCTATGGAGACCGCTGGAAATAAAGAATTTGAGGAAGATACCGAGAAGAAAGGGCTGGGCACTCCGGCAACAAGAGCAGGGATCATAGAAAAACTGATCGCTTCCCAGTATGCGGTACGAAAAGGCAAACAGATCCTTCCGACAGAGGACGGAAAAATATTGATCGATATCTTACCGGATTTCTTGAAGTCTGCCACCATGACAGCCGAATGGGAAAACCAACTGTTAGAGATGGAGCAGGGAAAGATGGCTCCTGGGCAGTTTATGACAGGCATCGAAAAGCTGATTTCCATGATGCTGAATCATTGTGACTCCATTCCAGAAGAAGAGACACGAAGGTTCCAGAAAAAAGAGAGCTTGGGAACCTGTCCGGTCTGTGGCAACCTGGTCTATGAAGGAAAGAAAAATTTCTATTGCGGCAACCGTGAATGTAATTTCTGTCTCTGGAAAGAAAACAAGTATTTACAGAGTATGGAAAAGGATATGGATGCCAGGATGGCTGCTGAGCTTTTGAAGAATGGAAGTGTTCATGTGAAGGATCTGTATTCCAGAAAGAAAGATCAGTATTTTGAAGCGGATCTGCATATGGAAGCCGATGAAAACGGGAGAGTGACATTTTCATTATCTTTCCCGGAAAGAAAAACAACGAAGAAAAATAAGAAAAAATAGGAGGAATAGAATATGGAATTTAATCAATTTGTTGACGAAGTAAAGGGAAGAATCAAACAGTTTCTTCCGATTGAATATGAAGATGCACAGGTAAGAATCGAAGAGATAAAGAAATTAAATGAGAATTATCTCGGAATCACGGTCTTAAAAGAAAATCAGGTAATCGCGCCGACCTTTAACCTGAATCAGTTATACGAAATGTTCCAGTCAGATCCACAGAATTCTATGGAAAACATTTTGAGAAATATTACGGAGCTGGTGCTTGATGCACCGGAACAGTTTGATCCGAAGAGCATCACAGAATATGAGAATGCAAAGAAAAAACTGTTCATCCGCGTATCTTCGGCAGAAAAAAATGAAGAAATGCTTCAGAACGTACCTCACCAGATGAGAGAAGATCTGGCAATTACCTATCATCTTGCCATCCGCATTGATGATATTGGGGTGGGTTCTACGACGATTACGAATGATATTTTAAAGCGTTATGGGATCAGTGAGGAACAGCTTCATGCAGATGCTATGGAAAACAGTCCGAATGTCAGACCTATCCATGTGATGGTAATGGGAAGTATGATCGAGCAGCTTATGGGAATGGGACCAGAAACAATTCTGAAAGATGAATCTGTTCAGAGTATTGCAGAAGTTATCTCAAATGGAATGGGAAGTGAGAATCCGATGTTTATTGTAACGAACTCACAGACAGTAGATGGAGCAGGTGTGATTTTTTATCCGGAAGTAATGGATCAGATCGGGGAAGGATTTCAGGGAAACTTTTTTATTCTGCCTTCTTCCACTCATGAAACATTAGTCATTCCGGATAATGGAGCATTTGATTACCGGGTTCTGGAGGATATGGTCCAAACGATCAATGAAAATGAAGTCGCTCCGGAAGAACGACTTTCCGATCATGTCTACCATTATGATGTGAAAGACCAGGTATTTGAAAGGGCAGATAAATTTGCAGAGCGTCAGAAAGAAAAGGCAGCCAAGCTCGATAAAAATGAACATACCGGAAAAGAGCAGAAGATGGAGCATCCAAAACCAAAGAAACATGCTATGGAATTATAGAAGTGTAGAGTCCGTATAACAATAAGATGGGAATCCCTCATACACACGGCTGTATGGGGGATTTTTTAAAAGAGAAAGAGAGGAAATGAATGAGCGAAGAATTGACAAAAACCAAATTACTTCCCATACAGGGGAAAGATATGGACAGTATCATGCAAAATCTGGAAACAGGAGTCGCAGAATTATTTACCAGTGAACGGTATCAGGAATATTTGAAAACCATGTCAAAATTCCATAATTATTCTTTTAATAATACGCTGTTGATCGCCATGCAAAGGCCGGATGCCACATTAGTTACTGGATATTGGAACTGGCAGTCTATGGGCAGACAGGTAAAAAAAGGGGAGAAGGGAATCACCATTATCGCACCGGCGCCGATCAAAAGGAAAAAGGAGCAGGCGGTATTGGATCAGGATCAGAAACCGGTCATCGGTCCGGATGGAAAACCAAAGACGGAAGAGGTAGAGGTCACACTTCCTTGTTTCAAGGCGATTACAGTATTTGATATTGAACAGACCACGGGAGAACCGATCCAGACACTTGCTCCTGAAATTCTGACAGCGGCAGTAGAAGATTTTGACTTATTCCTGCAAGCAATCCGGGAAATCTCACCAGTACCGATACGATTCGATGCGATCGAAGGATCTGCAAACGGTTATTATCACAACCTGGATAAAGAAATCGTGATCAAAAAAGATATGAGCCAGAGCCAGACTTTAAAAACAGCAATCCATGAAACCGCACATGCAAGGCTGCATGACAAGGAAATCATGGAGAGCCAGGGCATTGAGAAGGACCGGCTGACAAAAGAAGTGGAAGCAGAGTCAGTCGCATATTGTGTGTGCTCTGCCTTTGAACTGGATACGTCAGAATACAGTTTTCCGTATATTGCCGGCTGGAGCAGTGGAAAAGAACAGAGAGAACTGAAAGCCTCTATGGATGTGATCCGTAAGACTGCCGGAGAAATGATCGATGAACTGACAGAAAAAATAGAAATGATGCTGGAACAGAAACAAGAGAAATTACTTGCTGCAGTAGAAGCTGCCGGATACCGTTTTGTAAAAGAAGAAAGCAATCCCCAACATCTGCAGTTTATTCCGGACGGCACTCATAGGATGCAGGGACATTTATTTGCAAAATCCTGGAATGAAGTGGAACGATGGGTAGAAGCAATCATAGAAAAAGGAGATCCGATCCAGAAAGAACGTGTAGAGCGAGTGATATATCCGGAACGGTTTGAACAGAGTTTTGAAGAAATGATGTTTACAAGGAAAGAATGCAGGCTCTCGATCTATCATTTGGATGAAAATGGAACAGGAAGAGATCAATTATTTGTGGGGATGGAAGACTTGCAGGAAAAAGGGATCACGGTAACTGCTGATCAGTATCGATGTGTTTATTCCAGCCTGTATCTGCCAAATGAAGATATGAATGCGATTTACAGTATTTTTAATGATGATCCACCGGCAGATTATAAGGCACACTCCCTGTCTGTCAGTGATGTTGTGATTATGAATCAGAATGGGGATATGAAAGCATATTTTGTGGATCGCTTTGGCTTCCAGGAACTTCCGGATTTTGTGGAAGAGAGAAAAAAGATACTTGGAATGGAAAGTGACATTCAGAAAAAGGATGTCTTAGAGCAAACGAGCTGTATCAGCTTCTATGCGGCAGAATGTTCAGAGTTTCCGGTATTAGGAGAAGTTCATCATGATCTTACTTTGCCGGAAGCTTTAGAAGCGTATGAGAAGATACCGGCAGAACGGATGAATGGGATCAAGTCTGTTGGATTTAACCTGCAGGAAGGAAGCGATTATGACGGAATGATGGATCTGATGGTTGCCGGAAGATCACAAAGAGAGATCTTAGATTCCATACCATTCTATAAAGAAAATAAGTTGGTGCAGGAAGCTTTGAAACGTGTAGAACAATATATCGAAGAAAAGTCTCTGAATGTAGAGAAAACCAGACCAAAAGAAGAAAAAGGAGAGATACAGAAAACCAAATCTCAAAAAAGAAGGGAGGATATGAGCTTATGAGTAAAGTAACATTTGAAGAAGATGAATTGGCGGTTGTGGCTCTTTTCCAGGAAAACACAAGAAAGGATACGATAGATATTTTGAAAGACACCTTAGAGGCATTGGAAGAAATGAAAGAAGATCCGTTGGAAGACGATCTGCTGGAAACGATTGCATCTGCGATCAGTAAGTTACAGATGATCGAAGATAAATATTATTATTCCCTGGATCTGAATCGTTATCTGAATAACCTGGAGGATGATGCTTATGAAGAATGATCAATTTGCAGTTTACCGAGTAGACCGTAATTCGGAAGGGAGAGACCTTTGGCACCTTTCCTATCAGGAAGCGGTAAGCAGGAAACTTGCGATACGGATTGAACATTACCGGCAGATAAATCTCAGACCATTATTGCCGGGGGAGAGTGCAATTGCTTTATGGAAACGCATGAAAGAGTCCTGTGAAGTCAGTGATGTGCTTGTACTGAATCAGAATGGGGAAATTCATTGTTATTATGTCAATGAAGACTATCCACAGCTTTTATCAGGGTTCATCCGATTAAACCCGTCAGGTACATTGGTCACGTTGGATACGGAAAATTATCGCATTAGTGGCAAGCCGGGAAACTGGATGGCTACGGATGATATCATTATTGATGGAAAACAGTTTTATCTCATGGAGCATCAGGAATATCACAGGCAGGTTGCCTATATCATCCTAGATAGTTATGGAAAGATGATCATGGAGGAATGTCGGAATGGATTTGATGAAAAAACCAAACAGAAACTTCATGAGCTTATGAAAACACCGAAACAAAAGGAACAGGAACATCAAAAATATAAAGGCAGGCTGGAACATTATCAGAAATTTTTTGAGAATGGTACTTATGAGAGAAGCTGGAAATCCGGAACAGAAGAAAATTATAATATGGTGGATGGCCAGGTAAATAATCTGAAATATGCAGAAGAGAAAAGGGTGGAAAGAAAGCCGGCACAAAGACCAGAACAATCCTCAAAAAAGAAACCAAAGAAAAGAGAGTCGGTGATCAAGAGATTACGGGAAAAACAGATTGCAATCGCTGTGAAATCTGGAAAACCGGTACCGAGATATTTAGAGCAGGATATGGAAAGGAGGAGAGGATAAATGCTATGAAACTGTCAAAGTATGAGAAAGAAACGATTATCCTGACGAATGAAGAGGATCAATATTATAGTGTCCATACGTTTAATCAGTAATTATAAAAAACATAAAATATTTTGTGATAAAGTATAAAGGTTCAGAGCAATCGCTTTGGGCCTTTTAACATTTTAGAGTTGGGTTTTATTTGAGGTTTTAGTCTAGTATAAATGGTGGTTTTGAGTTAAAATGGATTTACATGATGATAAGATTTGAATTTTTAAGAGTGTATTGAAAGAGAAATGGGGGGAGTTTGAATGAAATTATTATATTCAAATATATTACCTTTAGGAATAAATGAAGATGAAGAAACAATCCTAGAATGCTTTAATGAACAAATACAAAAAGCAGATAGAATAGAAATAGCAGTTGGGTATGTATCTAATGCATCACTCATTGAATTAGATAAAATGGTTGAAGAATGTTCAATTTCTGAGATTTGTTTAAATATAGGAATGTATTACATTGAAGGTATGCCAGAAGGTGCATATCATACAGCAATACGAATCAATAGGAAGTGGATGGAAGCTAATAGTGGAGAAATAAGAATTATAAAAACGATGAAATATCATGGGAAAGTTTTCTGCTTCTACAAAGAAGGAATCCCTTTCTCGGCCATTATTGGTTCCGCAAATTTAGGCGTAATTAAATTAGAGGCAAATAATAGAAGACAATATGAAATAGCAGCGTTTACAGAAGAAGTAGAAGAAGTGTTAAAAATTGCTCAGCATATAGATAGTTTAAAACAATCAAATTGTTCGGAAAATATAGAAACAATCAATAACATGCCTTTAGTAAGAGAGAAAAATATGGCATTAAATGAAGTGGAATTGGTAACATCTGTGCCACGTTCAAATGTTGAATTTTATGAGAGATGTAAATCGTACGTTTCATTTTTCTTGAAATTAAAAGTTCCAAAGGCTACTGAAAGGCACATTGATGATGGGAAACATTATACTAAATCAAATATTAATGTCTGTTATGCAGCTCCAAGAAGTAAACGTAAATCGAGAGATTGGTATGAAACTCAGCTGACAGTAGGAGCTGATGTTTATCGTATGGAAGGGTATCCAGAAAAAAATAAACCGTTTTTTGTGGTAACAGATGATGGATATTGGTTTAAAGCACATACAACAAGTGATAATAATAAGCAATTTAGTGCAGTAGGTGATGAATTGATAATGGGTAGATGGTTGAAAGGAAGACTTGCGGCTGCAGGAATTGTGAAACCGGTAAATGATACGGCCAAGGATATTGATCGTTTAGGAATGATTACAGAAGAGATGTTGAAAGAATATGGTTGTGATCGATTAGAATTCAAAAAAACAGGTCAAACAGCACTAGATGAAAATGGGGAACCATTAGATGTATGGATGTTGTCATTTATAGCAGGAAACGGAGAGGACTAGGTGAAATAATTATATGCAATATTTGAAAACTTATCTTAAAAAGATTGTAAGTAGAGGAAATGCAAAACTTGCAGAGTCTATTGAAAAAACAGCAGAAGATATTGGGAAGAAATACATAAAAACTTTTTCGTTTTCAAGTCATGAAATTGGATTATTATTGGGAAATGTTCAATCTGGAAAAACAGGACAGATGTTTGGAATTATGTGTAAAGCGGCAGATTTAGGTTTCCCTGTGTTTGTTCTTTTGACTACAGATAATGTTGTCCTTCAACAACAAACATTGGATCGTGTGAAAGCGGATTTGGATGGATTTTGCATTTGTGGGGAAAATGATGCGGCACTTTTTGCTGAAAATAGTTTGATGGATCCAGTTATTATTGTATTAAAGAAAAATGTACGAATGTTGAAATTATGGGCCAATATTTTAAACTCTACCGGATTTATGAAAGGTAATCCACTTTTTATTATAGATGATGAAGCAGATGCGGCATCGTTGAATACTATGGTTAATAGAAATCAACAGTCTTCAATTAATAAGTACTTAGATAGTATAAAGAATGGAGCTTCCAGCAGTTTATACTTACAAGTTACCGGAACACCTCAAGCAATTTTCTTACAGACTTTGGCATCAGGATGGCATCCATATTTTACATACTATTTTCAACCGGGTGATGCATACCTTGGAGGTGATTTTTTCTTTCCGACGAGTGGGAAACCGAACTGTATATCATTTTTAGATAATCTAAAAGCACCAATGCGGGAAGTGGTTGTCAGACATCTTTTAGTATCAGCGCAGATCTTCATATCAGGAGGAGTGGTTTCTAATTGTTTATTTCATCCAAGTGTACGTGTAACTGTTCATAAAAAGATTGAGGAAGATATTCTGAAAGAATTAACATGGTGTGTGAAAAATCTTGGTGATTTAAAAGTTGAATTAGCTCGTCACTATGCGGATATTATGCCACAAAAGTACCTTAAATGTTCATTAGATGATCTATATGAAAAAGTTAAGGAAATATTAGCTGATACGTTATTTAAGGTTCTTGTTATGAACGGTAGAAATGAAGTTGATAGTTCTGATTATGAAACGGGATGTAATTTTGTGATTGGTGGAAATACATTGGGGAGGGGCGTCACATTCCCGGGCTTACAAACCATTTATTATACCAGAACAAGTAAAAAACCACAGGCTGATACAATGTGGCAACATAGCCGTATGTTCGGATATGATAGAGATCCAGGTATGATGAAGGTGTATATGGATGAAAAACTTTACAAATTATTTGCAGATATAAATGCAACGAATAATTCAATAATTGCGCAAATAGAAAACGGTGTTCAAGATGTAAAAATATATTACCCAGAAGGGCTTAATCCAACGAGAAAGAATGTTTTGGATAATAATCATGTTGAGATTATAACTGGTGGAACAAATTATTATCCCTTTAATCCAGACAATGATTCAATGGAAGAGATATCAAAATTACTTGAACCATTTGATGCAGATGAGTTATATTATCAAGTCAGTCTTAGAATGGTAAAAGAAATATTAAGGCATATTATACCAAGCCCGGATTTTAAATTACAAGCATTTGTTTCGATTATTGATACAATATTATCCGAACAACCGGCAGGACAAGGAATACTGATTGTTCGAAGAAGCAGAGATGTTGCCCAGGGAACGGGTGCATTGCTTTCTCCTAATGATTGGAGATTGGGGAGTGAGTTTCCTTCTAAGATAGTATTAACGATGTATCAGGTAACTGGACGTAAGGGATGGGGGGGAACCCCTCTTTGGGAACCCAATATTAGATTACCAGAAAATACGGTATATTACGATGTTTTAGAGGAGTAAATGAAAATGCTTTTTACAGAATGGAGAAAATAATGTTATTAGGAAAGTATTATGTTCAGATAAAAGATGCACATATTCATTGGGGAGAGAGACGAAAGACAACATCAAGAAAGATTCGTAAGAAAGAATCGTATATTGCGATACCAGCTAGTTATGCGTATGAATATAATATTAGAAAAGGCGAAGTATATAAATGTACGGCGGATAATGGACAAGTATATGAATTAAAAGCAGCTGGTTCTCAAAGCAAAAGGGACTTTGCTAAGCAATTTCAAGGAAATGGCTCTTTAAAAGTATTGTATGAATGGTATGAGTTAAACAATGCAAAAGAGGGCGATTATGTTGTCGTTAGTATATATGATGATAAGACTCTAAAAATTGAGTTCATATCTAGGGATGATGATAATAAGATAAGAGAATTTAATATTTCTGAGGAGAAAGGAAAGATTCAAAAGTTTGATGAAGTGGAAACGTCAGGCTTCAAACTTACTTCATTATTGGTGCGAGATGGAGAAAAAGAACATTGTAATATACGTTTTTTCTCTGAAGAATTGAATGGTAAAAGTAAGGAACCAACTACATCGTTGATTATTGGAGCAAATGGGTCGGGGAAAAGCTTTATATTAAAAATTTTGGCGGAGATTTTTAATGCTATTGAAAGTACAAATGCTTTAGGGCAAATGAAATATTCTCATTATGAGGTTGTATATATTATAAATAGAGAATTGATTCAACTACAAATTTTAAATAGACAAATTTTTGTGCATAAAAATGGTGTTCTGTTAGAAAAATATGATAAGTCTATTTTGCCAACTAAAGCTCTTGCAGTATCATTTATGTTAAATGATAAATTTCCATTCAAACAGTCAAATTCTACAGATAATAGTGGGATATATGAATATTTAGGTGTGAGAATGACGTCTAATGCATCATGGACGAGTTCTATGAATAATAAAATGGCAGATTCCATTTTAAATTTAGCAGTAAATGGAAAAATATGGAATTTTATTAATAGGCTGTCGGAGTTTTTATGTATTGATGCTAAAATAAGTATTAGTTGTGAAATGTCGAGGGCTGATTTCTTTGCAGATGATTTGAATAAAAAACTCAAAGGATATGGAGAAAAAATAATACAGCAAGAAGATTATAGAAGTGATGCGGTAAAGAGTTATACGGATGAAGTGTATCAGGAATTGGTAGATTTTATTAATGGAATTAAGAATAATGACTCCTATGTTAAAGACAAAAGTAAAATTATATTTGGAGTATCATTTGATGTAAATACATCAACAGATGAGTTGAAAAAAATAGCCAGTGACTATACATATTTCAAAGGATTATCCAATTTGAAAGTGTTTAAGAATATGACACTAAACCTATACAAAAATGGGAAAAGATATTCATTTGATGAATCTAGTTCTGGAGAAAAACATATATTATATTCGTTTACCAACATATTTAACAATATAAGTAGAAATTCTATAGTTCTAATTGATGAACCAGAAATCAGTTTACACCCTAATTGGCAGATTAAATATATTAGTTTTCTAAAAAAAGTTTTTGCAGAATATAATTCTTGCCATTTTATTATTGCTTCTCATTCTCATTATATGGTTTCGGATTTGAATCCTGAAAATTCTTCATTGATTACCGTAAATGTAGATGAAGAGGGAAAGCATTTCTTGACTTTGGATTATAGTACATATGCATGGTCTGCTGAAAATATCTTGTATAATATTTTTGGTGTAAGGACATTTAGAAACTATTATTTTGATATGGATGTACGAGAATTATTATATGCCATAAGTAATAATAAAAAAGAAGAGTTAGACCGTATCCGAGATTTATATGATAAATTATCTAAATATATTTTGGATAATACGGATCCTTTGAACAAGGTTATTGATGAAGCAAAGGAGTACATAAGAAATGTTGAATCTGAATGATCATGTCAAATATTCTAGAGTACACAAAAAATATATAAAAGGACTTGGAATTCCCAAATATGAGGACTGGGATTCTGGAAAAAAGATAAATAAAAAAATTAAGGAAAGTATTAAGAAGCAATTATTATTTTGGCAGAATGAAAAATGTGTATATTGTGGATTAAAGTTAGGAGGAACTTCAAGAGCAGAAATTGAACATATTGCTCCGCGACATTTATATCCAGAGTTTGAATATACAACAAAAAATCTTGCAATGTCATGTCAGTTCTGTAATAGTTCTTCTAAAAAGGGGAGAAAGGATACAGTTACAGTAGGCTCGAAAAATATCTATTACAATAAGTGTACATTTACAATTGTGCATCCTTATTTTGATGATGTCGACCATTATTTTGAAAGTGAAGGTGCAATAATTCGTATATCTTCAGGCTTAACGAGCGATGAGGAAGTAAAAGCAAGAAATACATTGGATATGTTTGGATTAAGTGAAAGTTGCCATGTAGAAGAAAGAGCAAAGCAATTATTATGGGAAACAGTCATGAAGGAACGAACATTGGACGAGGCAAATGAGATATTACTGAAATATATAAGTACTTACGCATAATAAAAAAGGGCAAGATTTTTAACTAGAAATACCTGCCCTTTGGAGATTTATTCATTAATATTTGCTTCGATATATTCATAAGGAAGACCGGCAAAACAGTTAAGTATTGCTTCAAAAATAATCTGTGCACCCTTGCATGGAACTGCCATGCCTATTTGCTTGCGAACACTTTCTTTTGTTCCTTGAAATTCATAAGAGTCTGGGAACGTTTGTAATCGAGCGCGCTCGCGATTAGTTAAAGCACGAGGTTCTTTCCAATGATAAATGTGTGTTCCGCCTCCGCCACTTCCGGTTACGGTATAAGAGGGTTTTTCTGGATCCAGGCGTTTGTAAATTTGGCTAATTTTTGCCCCCTTGATGTTTAATTGTAATTCGGGTGGAAGATCAGCTGTAAAAGCATTTTGCCCAGGTTTAATATGTTTAAGACGTTCAATAACAGTTTTTGATTGTTTTGTAGCTTCGTTATTTGGTGCATCATGAGGAATTGGTGGATTTTCAATTGCGTTTTTACAAGTATTATTAATATCACTATAAGGAGCGGGTGATGGAACATGGAAAGAAATCTCAATATCATTTCGAATTCCGACAATAATAATACGATGTCTTGCTTGTGGTATGCCGTATTCCTCAAATTTATATAGATGTGGAGTAATTGTATAACCAGCATCTCTAAGCTCTGCTAAAATTTTGGAAAATGCTTTTCCATCATTAGCATTTCTTAGGCCACCGACGTTTTCAGCCAAGAACCATTGAGGTTGAAATTTTTTTAAAGCTTTTACACCATAAGAGTATAATGGTCCGTAGACACCATCCATACCTTTTTGTTCTCCGACGACGCTATAATCATTGCATGGGAAACCAAAAGCCAATGCATCAATAGGTGTAAGCTTGTTCATATCTAATTTTCTAATATCTTCATGGTACACAGTTTGTGGTTCCTTTGGGCAAATATTGTGCCTATATGTTTCACATGTATTTGCATCATAATCATTAGCCCATTCATGGATAATTGAAAAATCGGAATTGCCTATATTGGCGTGAGTGGCACCCCATGCAATTCCACCTGGTCCACAGAATAATTCTCCTAATTTATATTGCATAAGTTGCCTCCTTAAGTATTCCAACGAGAGAATAATTAGAATTTCTAAAAGATAATATTACGTTTCGTGTGAAAAAATGATGATAATATTCATGTGAAAGTTTAATGAAACATAGTTATCTAATAATGAAGTATATCACATAAGCTGCCTGTTGTCAATAAAAACAGGCAGCTTGCTGCCTTTATTTTTGCTGTATATTAAATTGGTAAGAAATGAATTTAGAAGGACAAAAATAAAGGCTACAGTTATAATTCTGTAGCCAGTTCATGCATCCAGAAAGATGCAGCTTCATATTCTCGTGGTTCTGATAGCACCGGAACGGTGAGGATATCAGTAGGTACGCAAAGAATTTTAGCCATTTTAACAAGGATTTCATCACGAGGTTTTCGTGCATCCGCTTCATATTGTGCTATTCTGACATCCGCAGAATTTTCCGGAAAGCCAAGTGCGATACCGAGTTCTTTTTGTGTGAGATGATTTTTCTGTCTCAAATGTTTTAATTTTCTTCCAAATGTAATCATAGTAGTTATTCCTTTCTGTAAGTTATTTTGAGTGTGTGAGGTGTCGAATCATAAATTATTCGGCACCTCTGGTTTTATAGGGAGGATTATTCTCCGGTACTTCCGAAAGCACCGGTATCTCTTGCTTCTTCGAGATCCAGAACAAAGTCAGCGATTAGAACAGGCGTGATAACCAGTTGTCCTACACGGATATCTTTGAGGAGTGTCTGGGATTCTGAACTAACATTACTGATGATGGCATGAATTTCTCCACGATATCCGGAATCAATAGGCGGAAGTTCGCAGACCAATCCTTTTGCAGCCATGCTGCTTCTTGGAAAGACATACCCAGCATACCCATCCGGAATCATGAGACCAAATCCTAAGGGGATTCTTGCGATCTCTCCCGGCTTTAATGTGCAGTCATAAGGCATATATACATCGGCCCCGGCATCGTTTTCATGAGGTCGGAAGGGATAATGATCTTTCTCTAACCCAAAGTCAATCAGTTTAATTTTCATAAACAGCTTCCCTCCCTTTTATAAGCAGAGGATAATCTGCTCTCATTATTTCTAATGGAGACCATTCTTTTGGGATAGCAATTCCACAGGACATAGAACCTTCTTCACAACATCCCCTCTGACAAAAAGGACCGGTCAGCTTCGGTGAAAATAACACCGGATCGAATTCATATAGTTTCTGCCAGATATCCAACATCACAATTCTTGTTTCGTCGGTATTTCTCCTGCAGATACGCTGACTGATCATATGTTTCCACTCATAAGGTGTAGCGCAGATGATCAGAATATTTCTTAAAGCATGGGGGAGGGCATATCCGGCAGAATCATGATGAAATCCCACAGAACACAATTCCTGATAGCATCTGAGATCCGATAAGCAGCTTTTCAGATAGAGATCAATGTATCTCTGTTCGGAAAAAAGGATTTCATATGGGATCGCAAATGCAGCTTTTTCTGAATAGTTGCTATATTGCAGAGATGCACTCATGAATTTTACTTCGTTTTGATGACGAGTGATCTGTGCAAGAAAACGTCTGCTTGCACCTACAATCGCAACGGTGATTACCGTAAATTTCTGTACGGTTGGGTGGGGAAGACTGGCAATCCGGTCTACAGTTTTATCCGTAAAAGATTTTTGATAAAGAGCCATAAGATCATCCATGTTTTGAATGGAATGTCCTTGTTGGGTAAGCCTTGCTGCGAATACCATGTTTTGAGCCGCTTCCTGAATGGTATAACTATTTAAAATCTTTGTCTCAATGTGATCCATAGGCTTGTTCCTCCTTTATCAATGCTTTCAGCAGAATGAGATAGTTGATGCAGTCTGTGATCTTCTCATCCCATTGTTCTAACTCAAACTGGAGCAGAGAAGAGTAACACATATCATACAGAGATACGATATGTTTCGACATCATTCCAGCCAGAGCAGCCTTAGGTGTACATCCCTGTAATGAGGCAGCGATTTTAAATGCACTCAGGCGATCAATGCGGTCTCCTGTGTATTCTTTTTTCTTGTGTGCCAGCACATCGGCACATTTTCGATATTGTTGTTCAAGGACAACATTAAATTCATTTTGTGTCATATTGTAATTCCTCCTTCGTAAAATGATTTATAATTCGGGTTCCCGTGTCTTTTGTTTTTTGGGAATCTGGTTGTGGAGAATTGCTTCCACATTTTTGTCTACGGTTCTTAAATCTTGTGTCAGATCCTTTAGAGATCGAATGGATGATTTTTGTTGGTCGATCTGTTCCTGCAAGCTGGCTTTTTGTTCCTTCAATGTTTTGATATGAAGCATCTTTCCATCGGGATAAAAAGATTTCAGCCAGTCACGTGCTTCTTCATATGCCTGAATTTCAGCGGTGTGTTCCTTTCGGAATCTGCCTTTGTTTTTTGTTTTTAAAAATTCGGTATAGATTGCTTTCTGTGCAAAATATTGTCCGGTGTAATGGATCTGACGGTTGATGTTTTTCAAATCTGCATTCATTTCCATAAGCTGCTCTGTTGCCTGATCTAACTGTTTTTGAGATTCGGAAAAGGCATCTTTTAATTCAGTTTGGGTATTGTATCCATGTTCTTGCACATAGATAATGGTATTTGCCATTTCCTGAAGATTGGATATTTTTACCCGATGAGCATATCCGGGACTTTGCATTGCTTTCACATTTTTCTGAAGATCTACTACCAACCGTAAATGCGATCTGACATAAAGAATGGTTATCGGATCTTTTCGTAAGAAGAGCTGTTCTAAATGTTCTTTGCCGTATTGAGTTCCCAAAGCCTTCTCTGTAATCCGTTTGTCCCGATCCGGATGGAGATAACGATATCTTCCTCTTTCCTCAATGACGGAAATCTGATATTTTTCAAAAAGAAGAGATTGAAATTCCTGAAAGCTTTTAGAATGCGAGCTGCATTCTTCGATGGCATTCCTAAGTTCTTGCTTCTGTGTCTGAAATGTAGTGGCAGTTGGTTTCAATCCATCTGCAATGATTTTTTTGTTTGTCTCTTCTAATTTTTTCTGCCCGGATTTTTGCGCCATATATTCAGCCTGTGTGATTTTTGTTTCAGTCGGAGAGAGAAGATCAACCTGATGGAGTCCCCCCTGGATGCACATATCCATAATTTCTTTCTTGAAATAATTCAGAAATTTATTTGTGGATCGGTGTTTGTATCCGGCAATTTCTTCATGGGGCTTATCCATGTAACTCTGCCTTCTGACAGCTTCTTTACGGACGCTGTTGATCACAATATGCGTATGGATATTGCCGGAACCATTGTGACCATCGGTATGTGTCACGATAAGAGCCTGATATCCGGGAAATATTTTTTTGGCAAGGTCTAAACATAATTTCTGCGCCTTTTCCCCGGTCAGTCCACATTCTGATCTATCATCCGGATCAAAACTGATGATATAATGGTGACTTTTGATTTCAGATGATTTTTTGTTTTTATGAAATTTTGCATTTGTCAGACTACACTCCTTGTCAAAAGACATCGGATCACAGTTGAGACCATCCATGTAGAATTCATCTCTTAAAAGACTTCGTCCCATTTCATCTTTTATCTTTTTCCCTGTGCTCTCATCATGTTGGAAAAGCAGATAATCAATGGCATCTGAATAGTTGGCATTTCTACTTTTGATGTGCTTTAGTATCGCCATGAAAATCACCTGCCATTTCTAATACTTTTTTTCGTAAGAGGAAGAGGTCGGAGATACATTGATGGATTTCATTTTCCATAGCCTGGGAATGAGTTCCACCGGTATTAAAATACTTGGCGATCTGGTTCAGATTGGAACCGATTTTACCGTATTGTCCGACCAGCTCCCGAAGTAGTTCGATGTCTGCAACAACTTCATAATTAATTTGAATTGGTTTATTTAGGAACAATCTTCGTAGATATTCTGAACGAGAAATTCCCACAGAGCTTGCAGCCTGATTTAATATTTCCAATTCAATGTCTGTAAGTTTCAGACAGATTATGTTTCGACGCTTCAATTCCTTTGATTTTTCTTTTGGTGGCATACTCCTCCTTCCTTTCTAAACTGTGACATCGAATAGTGTTACAGTTCACTAATTTTTATCGGCTGTCCCTTCCGATAAAGAATTAGTGCTGTATCCATTTTTGTGGATACTGACTGCATCTTTGATGCCAAAGCGAGGGTATGGGGAAACGTAATCCCCATCAAGATACCTAACCCGGGGATAAGACCGTTCTCATAAAATGAGGATACGGTATTACCCGGGTGGATCTTGCTCTTGAAAGATTAACCCTCTCATATAACGAAAGGCTCAGAGGGCAAAATACAGGGTGAGATAGAAAAAAAGTTAAAAAATATCATTAAAAAATTGGTGGAGGATCATTTTTATTAGGATGCTTGACACATTTTTTGGGGGGATATATCATTAAAATTAAAGAATTTTGTAAAATGAGAAAAGATAATCTTTAGTTGTTTGCACCTTAAGGAGTGATGTTATACATGGTGATTAAAAATAATAAATTGGTTATGGTCTTAGAAGACGATAGAGATTTAGCAGAGGGAATAGAATTATCTTTACAAAGTGATGAACTGAATTTTGTGATATGCGAAACAATAGCAGAAGCAAGAAAAGCCATTGAGAAGTATTCTTTTGATTTGCTTATATTTGATATTAATCTCCCAGACGGTAATGGACTGGAATTTTGTCGGGAATTAAAACGAAAAATGCACATACCAATTGCTTTATTAACCGCAAAAAGCATGGAGATGGATATAGTTAAAGGTTTAGAAAGTGGTGCAGATGATTATATTACGAAACCATTTAGTCTAATGGTTCTTCGAGCTAGAATCAGAACATTACTTAGAAGAAATACAGTGACAAATAATCAAGAATATAAAAATTCTGTGTTTCTTTTTCGTTTTGAAACAATGGAATTTTATAAAAATGGAGTCCAGATAGAATTGAGTAAAACAGAACAGCGAATTTTGTATTTACTGATTTCAAATCCAAATAGAATTTTAACAAGGGAACGATTGCTTGAATGGGTATGGCCAGAGGGAACAGAGTATGTTGAAGATAATGCTCTTTCAGTTGGAATACGACGATTAAGGGATAAACTTGAAGATGATTCTTCTAATCCGACTTATATAAAAACTGTTTACGGAAAAGGCTATGTGTGGGAGAGTGTATAAATGGATATTCACATTCTTGTATTTATTGGTATCGTAGGTCTGAATATTATTGTTTTAGGCTTGGTAATTTACTGGTATAGAAATAAGATGTTATCTCAGTATAATAATTTTTTGAATAAAGCCGATGAAATACTTGGCGGAAAACAACTTGATATGATATATGATGAGTCCTTAGATTCGGCTATTTTTGAAAGATTAAACCGTATTGTTGAAATTTCAAATATGCAAAAAGAAGTTGCTGAGCAGGAACGAAATACTATAAAATCATTACTTTCCAACATCAGTCATCAGATACGAACTCCCCTTGCAAATATTACTTTATATGCAGGTTTGTTAAAAGAGGAATTAGATGAATCAACATCATTTCGATTGGCAGATAAAATTGAAAAAAACGCTGAAAAATTAGAATTCTTTATGAAAGAATTGATGAAATCTTCGTATGCAGAACAGGAAATTATTTCTGTCAATCCTAAAATAATCGAATTAGACAAGATCATTAAAAAAAGTTGTCAATCGATAGAATTGGACGCAATGAAGAAAAGCATTCGTATTCGTTCTGAAAACAATGATTATAAAGTATTTGCTGATCCGAAATGGACAGAGGAAGTTTTTACAAATATTATTGAAAACGCAATAAAATATTCACCAAATAATACTGAAATAACGATTAAGTCTATTTTATATGAATCATTTGTATGTGTAAGAATTATAGATAATGGTATAGGCATACCAGAGCAAGAGCAAGGAAAAGTATTTCAAAGATTTTATAGAGGAACAAATGTAACAGATAAGCAGGGATTTGGAATTGGGTTATATTTGTCTAGAGAAGTTTTAAGAAAACAACAAGGATATATAAAAATAAAATCCAAATTGAATAAAGGAACTACCGTTGAAGTTTTCTTATCCCGTAGTGATCTTTAAGCAAGACTTTTTTCTCAATCTTTAATTGTGTCAAAGTTGTCACTTTTGAGAAAGATTTGAGAAAGAAGTCTTTGTTATTATTAGTTCAAACAGAGAGAAAGGAAGATGAAGTATGAATATTTTATCAGTTAGAAACTTAAAAAAATATTATAATACGGGAGAGAATACTGTAAAAGCATTGGACGGTATAGATTTAGATATTTGTAAAGGGGAATTTTTAGCTGTTGTTGGAACTTCTGGAAGTGGAAAATCTACTTTACTACATATGCTTGGTGGCTTGGATAATCCAACTTCTGGAGAAGTTATTATTGACGGAAGAAATATATCGGGATTATCTCGTGATGAACTAACTGTTTATCGAAGAAGAAAAATAGGTTTTGTATTTCAAAACTATAATCTTTTGCCGCTTATGAATGTATATGAAAATATTGTGCTTCCTATCAAGCTGGACGGTATAAAACCAGATGATGATTATATTGAAGAAATTCTTAAATTATTAAAATTAGAAGATAAAAAATATTTTATGCCAAATCAGTTATCTGGCGGACAACAGCAGCGTGTAGCATTAGCAAGAGCTCTGGCAATTAAACCTGCTATTATTCTTGCAGATGAACCAACGGGAAATCTTGATAGCCGGACAAGTCAAGATGTTTTAGGTTTGATAAAAATTTCAAGTCAAAATTTAGCTCAAACAATTGTAATGATTACTCACAATGAAGAGATCGCTCAAATGGCAGATAGAATTATCCGCATAGAAGATGGGAAAATTGTGAAAGGCGGTGAGTAAAAATGCTCAAAGTCAATAACAAAAAGGTAATTCAAGATCTTGCTAAAACAACATATAAGGCAAATAAAAAAAGAAATTTATTAACTATAGTAGCTATTTTTTTGACAACATTTTTACTTTGCACCGTAATATCCGTGGGCTTAAGTTATTGGGATACAGTTTCTTTAAGACAACAAAGAATGCAGGGGATAGATTATGATATTGAACTGACAGAACCGAGAGATGACCAAGTATCTACCATACGAAAAATGGATAATGTGAGATATGCAGGGCTTAGCGTGAAATGTGGAATTGCATCAAAATATCAAGATAAAGAATTAGACAAGTTAAAATTTTATTGGTTAGATGATACTTGCTGGAAACAACAGACGATTCCAGCATTGGACTATTATAAAGGTAATTATCCAGCCAAGGAAAATGAAATTATGCTTTCACAAAGTGCGTTACGTTCTATGGGAATTGAAAATCCTAAAGTGGGTATGGAATTGCCTTTCATATATCAAACTTTAGCAGAAAATAGCGAGAATAACGATACAGCAAAAACATTTATTTTAAGCGGTTGGTTTTTGGATTATACAGGCGTAGATAAGGGGTATGTTTCAGATAAATTTTATCAATCAACTGGAGTTTTGCAGACTGATTTGACGCAAGGAACATTAAAAATCTCATTAAAAAATCCTCTATATTCCGAAAAGGATGTTATAGAAATGCAAAATCAAATCAACTTATCTGGAAATCAAATTATTGAAGCGGATTATGATACTATTTCTAACTTTATCAGGACTATGATTGGATTATTGGTGTTATTAGTTTTAGTTTTCATGAGTGGATATTTGTTTATTTATAATACATTGTACATTTCTGTAAATCGAGATATACGGTATTTTGGCCAGCTTAAAACAATCGGGACAACATCTGTTCAGATTAGAAAGATGATTTATAAGCAAATGTTGTGGAACGCAATGATAGGAATACCATTAGGGCTGGTTTGTTCGACAATTATTGGAAAAATTATTATTCCCCAACTATTACACTCTTTAAATCCAACGATTGCAATAAGTGAGGTTGGAACTATCTCCCTTTGGGTATTTATAATCGCTACTATTTTTTCACTTACTACAACAATGATTAGTAGTAAAAAACCAGTGAAAATAGCAATGAACTGCTCACCTATTGAAGCAATGAAATATATAGGAGCAACATCTATAAAAAACAAAAATAAAAAGAGAACAGGTGGAGATATCGGTTCTATGGTAAAAATGAATTTATTTCGAGACAAGAAACAATTCGTTGTTATCATGTGTTCTTTAAGCTTGGCAGTATCACTTTTCTTGATTATTAATGTTGTGATTTATGCCAACAATGCAAAAAATATTTTGAACCATTCTTATGATTATGATATAAGGCTTTTAAACCAGACATTACTTTCAGATAAAGAGGAGCAAGTTTTCAATTCAGATTTTATTGAACAAATAAAATCTATAGATGGGGTAAAAGATGTGCGAGTTTTAAAATCAGCGACAGCAGTTGTTCCATATCAAGAAAATGTCTATGGAGAATATTACAAAGAATTGTATGCTTCCAGATATTCTCCCGGCAACTATGATAAAGATATAGAGCTATATAAAAAACAGCCAGATCACTATTCTTTTACTTGCAGAGTTGTGGGAATTGATGAAGTGGAATTTGAAAAAATAAATAATACTCTTCAGAACTCGCTTGATAAGGAGAAATTCAAAAATGGTGAGATTGCCTTTGTTTCTAAAAGTTTTACGCAAGGCGATAATGGAATTACAGAAAAAAAGGTTGAATTTTCAATTCCCACTGCTTTGAATCCGGACAAAAAAGAAATTGTCGAAACGGGGGCAATTATAGATGATTACCCAGCGTATTATTCTGCTGGCTATACGCCCGATTTGATTGTTAGTGATGAATTTTTTGATGAAATTATGGGACAACCTTTGATAGAAATGATAAAAATTGATTATGATGAACCTTTTTCTAAAAATGTAGAATCATCTATTAAAAAACTTGTAGCGAACAATAACCTTATTTCTGCCGAATCGAAATTAGATAATTATTCAGAGATGAAAAATTCGGAAAATCAAATTACTGTATTAGGTGGAAGTTTAGGAATCATTATTATGTTACTTGCTATTTCAAATTATTTAAATATGATGTCTGAAAGCATACAAAATCGTTCTAAAGAATTTGCTATCTTAGAAAGTGTCGGTATGACAAGAAAGCAGATCAAAAAAGTGATAGTGTTTGAAAGCTTGGGATATTCGATTTTGTCTATTGTTATTGCATTGATAATTGGCTTACCTGCAAGTTATTTGGTGTTTACAAACTTTAATATATATAGGATTCCATATAGTTTCCCAGTAATCAAGACGTTATTTTTATTTCTTATAATTATCATAGTTTGCGTAGTAACATCACTATTCGTTTTTTCGAAATCAAAAAGTGAAACAATTATTGAACTGTTACGGAAAGATGAGACTTAAAACATATATTATGTTTGCTGCATGCAAAGTGGATCAGCAGTTTAGTATAGAAATGGATCTAGTGTAGGCTTGTTTAAAGGGAATCTATAGGAATGGATTATGAAACAAAATGTGAAAAATAAAATAATTCGATGCGAACAGTGGTGATTTAACATGATAGTTGCTGAAGAAGACACTTCGGCAACTATTTTTTTAAACTTTTTTTCATAATCACCCTGTAAAATTCATTGATTTCCTTTCGTTATATGAGAAGACAAATTTGTTTTCTTCTTATTTATAAATGGAAAGGAGTTTTGTGAAATGGGTTTTGCAAGAAAAGATGTGGATGAATAATCCGGCTTCCGTGTCCATGCTGTCCGGACTCAGGAAACCGCAAATCCG
>OATH01000306.1_pt1 | contig 42325 bp, 57 predicted proteins | sample 1494971 | NCBI WGS metagenome assembly OATH01 (sample SAMEA2579949, study PRJEB22360) | human gut metagenome
ACCAGTGCTGCGTGTAACAGTAAAAGTTTTTCGCTCCACGTCTGCCCTCGCTGTCAACCGGGATAGTAAGTGTTCTCATTCCGCCATTCCAGTATCCGGATGTTGCTTGTCCACCTTTTAATGCCATCACGTTATATCCGGCAACATTCTTGACTTCGAGTGTTCCCTGTGTGGTGTTTTCCGGATTCTGATAAGAGGTGCCGCGATCGTCCTGAAACAAGCTATAACCGTTAAACAGTTCTTCAGATGCTTCGTAATTCTCTCCGTCTGTCTCTTCTTGCTTGCCGAGCTGGATCACTCCATACTGACTAACCAGTCCGATAAAGCCGTTTTCGTGCTGGTGCGTGATCTCATAGTCCACATCCGCCCATTCGGTGCCGTTGTTTTGGATGGTAATTGTCTGGTAGCCGTCTTTTTGTACTCCGTCAAAGGTGAATTCTGCGGTTGAGTACGCTACTCCGTCTGGAATGAGCCATGTGATTGATCCGCTACTGTACATATCATCCTCTCCCAGCACCGGTTCCCCATCCACGATTGCTTCATAGTAAATGCTTGGTTCGTCGAAAAAAATCAGTCTCTTTGGTTCTTTACTATACAGAATCTCTGCCATCCTCCGGCGGAACTCGCTTAATTCCCTTGCTGTAGAGTTCGCAATCTGAAACTCCATCACGATCTGCTTTGGAGAGTATGTGGAATACAGAAATTCTCCAGCATTTATGTTTTCGATACTTCTCGTGTTGTTTGTTATAGACGGCGTTAAATTCCGGTCAAGCCTTGTAATCTTAACCGGAATCTCCACGCCACCGTAGGTTGCTTTAAGTAGTCCCAATCCTTTCCCCTCCTAATAGTTTTTCAAAATTGTCCATCTTTTTAATCATCGGCCTCGCATATCCTACCGTCTGCTGTGCGACAACTCTTCCGTCCAGCGTCGTTGTCAGATTGATATTTAGATTAATATCCTTTTCGCCCATAATCTCCAAGATTGATTCCTTAATATAACCTTTTAGCGATCGCAGTGGTGTGATCGCTTCTGCTTCTCTTTCCGCAGCCCCTCCGATTCCTCCGGACGGCATCTGGAATAATGCTGGTTTGGTAAGGATTCCACCGTCTTTAAACCATTTCACATCCAACATCGGCAGACTTGGTAATAAATCGGACAGATTGATGTCTCCGATACCATTCTCATATCCCACTCCACGATAAGCAGCCGCAAGACTTCCGTATCTTGAAACCGCATATCGGATGGACGCAAGCATGTTAGATAATGGATCGTAGATATTTTTATCGTATCCCGGCATTGCATAAGCTCTAAAAGTCGGATCAATAACCTGCATCAAACCTTTAGATGGAGTACCATTAACTGCGTTGATATCCCAGTTGTTGATTGCATTCGGGTTTCCACCGGATTCTGTCTGCATCTGGTACAACAATCTCTGTAAATTTGCTTCTGAATACTGCCCTGTCATCTGCAGTGCTCTTGTTGCAAGCGTTCTCCACTGCTCCACACCAGCACTCGGATTGTAATTAACGTTCGATTGCGTATCAAAAATTCCTTTTACAAATCCGACCACGCTGTCTAACACCGTATTCACTGCTCCTTTCGCCACGGAAATCCAAGGTTCGAATGCTCCAGACAAATCCGTAAATTTATCGATTGCAATCTGCACAATTTTACTCGGGTGAGTAATATAGTCCCACACGCTTCCGGTAAAGTCTTTAACTGTATCCCAGATCCCTCCAAAAAAGTCACCGATTCCGCTCGCAAAATGCGGGAGTTCTTCCAGAAAACTCTTCGTCTGGTTTGCTGGCATGATTTTCGTCCCTTTTTCCAGTGGCAGAACTACGTCACGTCCCTCTGGAATAAACGGTTTTCCGTCCGGAGGTATAATCATTTCTTTATATGTAGATCCTTTCTGGTCATTCACGATACCAAGCGTGTCTTTCTGGATGCCACCTGTTCCTCTTGCGAACTTCGGAACTTCCCACAATGCAAATTGTTTGTCTGATCCTACTTTATCAAGCACCCAGTTCACACCGTTAATCACGCCGTTTACCGCTCCGCCAATCGGATTTACGATTGCCTGTGCAATTCCTTTTACAATTCCACCAAGCGTGTCCTTTAGTCTGTTAAAACCGTCTTTGATAAATTTCCATACAGACGAGAATGCATCCATAGCTTTTTCTTTGATTGAATCCCAAATTCCGCCAAGTGTATTCTTAATGTCATTCCATACTCCAGTTGCCGTGTTTTTTATACCATTCCATGTATCAGTAAAAAAATTCGCAACAGGGATAAAAATAGCACTTGCCGTGTCTTTTATCCAATTCCATGCGCTTTTTAATGCAAATTTTATTACTTCCCATACTGTATAAATAACAGCTTGAATCGCGTACATAACCGCACCGATCGTTCCCTCGATAAATTTCAGAGGTCCTTCTATTACGTTATAAATCTGCTCCCAGATATCAGCAAAGAAATCCTTAATGCCGTTCCACACTCCCTGGATTTTTTCCGATATAGAGTCCCATAATCCAGACATCCAATCTTTAAATGCATTCCATTTTTTGGACAGCCAGTCTGTGATATCTCCCCAGTTTTTTATCACAAGGATGATTCCAGTTATTGCAGCGATAACCGCCGCTATTGTTAGCGTGACAGGATTGATCAAACCAACAATAGATCCTACTACTTTAATAATTGTGCCAATTCCTATTATTAGCTTCCCTATTATTATTAATATAGGCGATAATGTAGCCACAATTATTGTCCCTATTGCTATAATTTTCTTTGATTCATCACTCAGCCCAGAAAACCACTTTGAAAACTCTTTCACTTTTTCTACGACAGTATCTATCACTGGTGCAAGCACTTCCATCAATGCGTCACCGAGTTCAATCATCACATTTTTTAGCTCATTAAATGTTTTTCTGAATGTATCAGACTTCGTTTCTAGTTTTCCAAGAGCTTCTTCTGTTGCACCCGTTGAATTTTGCATTTCGTCAAGCGCTGCATTGAACTCCTGCGCTCCATCTCCGAGAAGCACGAGTCCAGCCTTTGCCGCTTCTGAACTTCCCCACATATCCCCAAATGCCAGACCTTGTTCTTTCGCCCCATTAGAGACGATTTCTAAAACATCTGCAAGGCTCATTCCTGATTGCATCAAATCTGAAAATGATTGCCCTGTTTTTTCTTTTAACAAATCGGATACTTTTGTACCGGACTTTCCAAGCTCATTTAGCATTGCGTTCATGTATGTGGTGGATTCCGCTGCTGCTACACCATTAGAAGTCAATTTTACGTAACCAGTTGTTACCTGATCTAGTGCTACATTGTTTGCTTTTGCAGTTGGGATAATCCTTCCCATTGTTGACGCAAGCTCCCCAACTGTAGTTTTACCTGCATTCTGCGTTTGAATAAGCATATCGGAAACTTTTCCAACTTCACCAGCTTCCAATCCATAGGCATTCATGATCGTGGTCAAAACATCCAGCGCGTTTCCAGCATCTGCAAATCCGGCTTTTGCAAGTTTCGTAGACTTTTCTACAAACGCAAGAGCATCGCCCGTTTTCTGTCCTGCTGAAATTGCATCGTACACGTTATCTGCAATCTCTGTTGCACTTATACCAGTCTGATTTGACAGATTCTTTATTCCATTTTCCAATTCGGAAATCGGTACTTCTGTTTCGTCCGCAATCGTGCTTACTTTCGCAATTGCTTCTTCAAAGTCCATGCTCATCTTGGAAGAAGCGATCCCAGCACCGGCAAAAGCTCCACTTAACGGAGCAAGTGCCTTTCCTGCATCGCTAACTTTACCGCCAATTTTCTTAACAGATTCTCCGGCATCATCAATCTTGCTTGCCACTTTTCCGGATACATCATTTAATTTTTCCAATTGTGATGTGTAAGATTTTAAATCTTGTTCAGTCTTTGCGAGCGTCCTCTGGAATTCTCGATATTCATCTAATCCGAGATCGCCAGATTTGAACTTCTGTTCAACTTCACTCCGTGCTTGTTTTAATGCATCCAGTTTTTTGTTCGTGTTTCCAATCTGCTCATTCAGCAACTGTTGCTCTTGCGTGAGAAGTTGCGTATTTTTCGGGTCAAATTTCAATAATCTATTTACGGACTTAAGTTCTCCACCAAGACTTTTTGATGTATCTTCCGCGGATTTCAAAGCTTTGCTGAGCGCCATTGTATCCGCACCGAATTTTATTGTGATTCCTTTTATCTTCTTTGCCACTTTCTCACTCCTTTAAAAGTTATCAAAATCTTCCTGTGTTGCTTTTCTTGCAGTGGGCTTTTCATCCTTTTTCTGATTGTCGATATACTCCTGCACATAGTCCAGACAGTCTCCGATCGTCATTTCTTCCATGTCTTCGCTGGTTAATCCAACCTGTCGGCAAACATAAAAAAAAGACTCATTTGTGAACGGCTCTCCACTTGATGAATCTTTATCATTTATTTTTTTTTACTTGTTGGCATGGTGTCTGTAAGCAGATCCTTTACTTCTCCCATGATTTCATTGAGCGGGAATACTTCGAATCCATCCAGCCACTCCAATGGATCAGGAATCGTCCTGTCTGCTGTTTTAGCCATTGTCCAGATGATGTCATAAAATACTTCCATGTCCATGTGGTCAAGAGAAGCAAAAGAAATATCCTGTATTCCAAAATTCCTTTTCGTTCCTTTTCCAAACACTTTCGCTACTTTCATCAGGTCTGCAAAATAATCTCTTCCAAACTGCGCTTTATATCGTTTCGGCAATGCTGCCGTTGATTTTAATTTCACTTGTTTTTCGTCAATGTAAATTGTTTTTTCCATAACATCCTCCACTTTTTCTATTTGGGCAGATCGCTCCGCCCTTTATTTCGCTTTACCTACTTTTGCCTTTCCAATCTTCCCCCTGCCTACCAAGGCGAGGTCTTCAGGGGTGCTATTCCCCCGATTTTTCATATACTGTTGTATACCAAGAGTTATATGTTGCTTCATCAACTCCTGCTGCTGTGGATGCTTTAACTAAGTTGTCTGTCGGTCTCGGACTTGCCACAAGCGAAAGTTCTGTTGTGTTCGGTTCTCCACTGTCTTTTGTTGTACTTCCGATAGATGGTCTGTTTACAGAGCAGTAATAAAAGAGGTGTCTAGTTGCCTTGGCATCTCCCTGAAATTCAAACATCAGTGCGATATTCGCTACCTGTGCGTCAGAGTTTTCGAGAATCACTCCTTTTTCTGTTTTCTCCTCTTTTAACACTTCTGTCCGGAATTCTTCCGGAACTCTCGCAAGCGTCAGAGTACCTTCGTATCCCTGATTGTTTGCGTTTGTGTAATAATCAATGTCATCAGCTTTAAATCGGATCAGATCACCACTCTTGTCGAATGTGATGCTTACCGCACCCGGCAATTTCTTCGGTGCACCGTACGTGATTTTTCCACTCTCATCCACTGTAACAACAGCGTAATAACAGTTTCTTAAGCCAAATTCCACTTTGTTTTCTTTTGCCTGTACAGCTTTTGTTGCTCCTGTCATATGTTACCTCCTATATATCAATTTCGTATGCTTTCAAATACATATTTTCGGAATCTAAAAAACTCTCGTATGATTCATACGGGAGTTGATTATCGTTTAATAGTTGCTTTACTTTTTTCTCTAACTGCAAGTCTTTCTGATCCGTGTACACCTCAATCGTGACGGCGCATCCCTCGTAATACACGGTGTCATCCGCATAAAATCCGATATCTTCGTCCACATAGTATACAATGTACGGAAGTTCTGGTACTTGACCGACTACAAAACAACGATACGCAATCGGAAGATCTAGCGTTTTTAACTTGTCTTTTAATTCTGGCAATGTCATTTTCACAGTCTCCTTTCCAGCTCTTCAACATATTCCTTTATGTACTCCTGTTCCACTTCTTCAATGTGTGGGTATGCCTGTACTTCACCTATTTTTCTTCCACCACGCCTCAGCTGGTGTCCTTTTTCCAACAGATGGGTCAGGCGGTATGTTGGGGATTTGTTGTATACTGTTATTCCGTATTTATCGGTCGTCCTAGTCCAGTTTTTTGCGTAATCGCCTCCGTTTTTGCTCTTTGGGCTATTTTCTCTTAGTTTTTTTGCGGCTTTTCCAGACACGTTCATTGCGACTTCCTGTGTTGTTTCCTTAACTTCTTCTGTGTATTCTTCCATCTGCCGCATGATTTCTCTTGCCAGCCTGTCAGCACTTATACTCTCACTCATTTTTCAATCCTCTCCGTACAGGTCAGTTCCAACTCTTCCGTGCTGATTGGATATGTCTTAATCACTTTCAACTTCTTTCCGCGAAATCGGATATACCTCTGCCCTTCATATTCATAAGGATGCACGATTAAAATCTCCGAAACTTCCATATTGTTCTGTCCGGCAAGATAGAATTCATTTCGGGATACTTTCTCTTTGCAACACCAAATCTCCTGCTCCACTTCAATCGGCGCTTGCTGACCGATCTCGTCCTCTTCATACCCGCTGGAAGATATCAATATCACTTTCTCATCCCATGTTCGATTCATTTTGCACCGCCTTAATCATCAGATTATTTATCCTAAACCGAATACTTCTCGGAATCACGCCGTCTTCTGGATGGCTGTACTTCCACGTAGCCCAATCCAATATAAGTAAGATGTGGTCATGCCTCTCTTCCGTTATGTGAATACCATATACGTTTTCACATTCATCAAGGATTCCATCTATAATCGCATAAAGAACAGGATCCCTACTATTTGTAGAGATCCCAACCCTGTCTTTTAACAATTGAAACACAATCGCTCTCATAGCGTTTCCCTCTATTTACTTGCCATCTGTCCAGCTGCCTTTAATGCGTCAAGAAGTGCTTTGAATTCTGCCTTTGTCACATTCTCTCCTGCCGCTTCTGCTACAAGCGCAGCCTGTTTCACACCGCCCAGTGTTGTTTTGCTTGCTGCTGGAAGAGTGTAACTTGGTCCCGCAGGTCCCTGCGCACCCGGATCGCCTTTTGGGCCTGCTGGCCCTGCTGGTCCAACCTGCTCATTCTTCACGCCCTGCTCTAACTTATTCAGTTTCTCCGCTGTAATAACGTCATCATTATTCCATGTAGTTGGTTCGTATGCCATTTTGAATACCTCCATTATACTATTTTGCTTTACCTACTTTTGCCTTGCCTACTTTCCCTCTGCCAACTAAGGCTACATCGTCAGAGGGAACTATTCCCCCTGTGTGTATGTAATATAGAATCCGGCGTCTGTATCCGTTTTCTTCACATCGTATCTTACAACTCCGGCAAGCAGTTTGCCGTAAATCTGGTTATCTACCCATTCAACGCTTGCCTGCTTGCGGTCAAAAAATGTACAGAATGATTTTGCGTCACCAACAAAGCCTTTCAGTTCTCCAGCTCCTGCGATCATATCATCGTCCAGAACAACTACCTCTTTGCCAAACAGCATTTTCCCACTTGCGGAAGTGATGGAATCTTGCAGTAGATATCTTCCGTTTTTGTCTTTCAGCTTGTCCAGCTCTGCGTAAAGAGAAGAGGAAATGATGAATTTTACAGGATATACTTTTTTGATTTCTTTGTTTACCAAATCTTTCAGTCCGTCAAGACCTGTAACACTTTTCTCTGTTGCACTCTTTAATACAGTTGCGATATCTGTATTTCTTGTATTTCTGGACTGGTCATTGATTTCATCCCGGATCAGACCTGTTACATCATAGTCAGCGTCATCAATAGCCTCCTGAGAAATCGGAATATATCCTCTTCTTGTTGCGATGCTATAGTCGATATTTGAGATTTTTGGTTTGGAAAGCTCTGGGTTCTGTTCCAGTTCTTTAACAGTAGACATTTTACTTCCAGATTTCGCAATTACTGGATATTTTCCAGATGAACTGTTTACGCTTACATTCTTCACGTAATTTCCCAGATCCACTACATCTTCCGGCTTTTTCTGAACAGCCAGCATTTCTACCGGGATCAGGATTCCTGCATCTACTTCTTTAAAGCCCCCTTCTCTCACCTGCCCTTTTGATTTTACAAATGAGTTAATCGCACTTCTCATTTCTTCAATTTCTTCTTTATTTCTTCTACCCATGTCTTTTTTCTTCTCCCTTCTTTCCGGTGTTTTTTCATACTCCTTCATCTGCTCGCGAAGTTCAGATAATTTCGTCTCTAATTCACTTTTTCTTTCGTTGTGAGCATCTCTCTCCTGCTCGAACTTCTCGATCTCTCCATCAACAACACCTCTTTCCTCTTCGGTGTTCGCTTCACTGATCGATGTTTCCAGTTCCTTTTCTCTTGTTTCAAAATCTGCGTCTTTTCCACGCATTTCTTCCAGTTCCTTTTCTTTGTCTGCGATCTGTTTCGCAAGCATCAACTGTCTTAAAGCCATTACTTTTCTCCTTTCAGCCTTTTAATAGCATTGTTTCTCCACTGCTCTACTTGTTTCTCTCTGTGCTGCTGCACCTGTGCATGTCTCGCCTGTACGCCCGTATCTTCATAAGCCGGGAATGTGCATACAGACACTTCGTACAGATCAACTTCTCGTATTGTCCATTTCACAGTGCCATCATCTCTCCAGTCCGTTTCCTCACGCACGATGTTAAAACCGAACGAGCACTGATCCACATCTCCACGTTTTACCCTCTCATATAGGTTCATGGCGTCTGTGTCGTTTTCGTTAATATCGATCTCGCCCCATAGACCTCTTGTATCGGTTCTCAGATGTAAAGTTCCGACTTTTGTTCGTCCAAGTACAAGTGTGTCATCATGGTTTGTCAGAGCACGGATGTCGTTGCTCATGGTGTTCGCAAATGCTTCTGGTGCAATCCCTTCATAAGCTCCCGGCCACAACTCTGTTTCGGAATTAAACACAGCAAAATAACCGGAAATTGTTTTCTTTCCGTCTTCCGCTTCTCGTGTTTCAAACTCCGCTTTCCACGATCTGGTTAAGTTTTCTTTTTTTCGCTCCACTATTCATCACCTCCCCCGTTTAATTTCTTCTGTTCCCCGATCATGCCTTGCGGTATAAAGTTTTCAAGGATAATTAGATCGTTCAATTCGTCTTTCGGAGAGTCACCGATCAGGTTTAGCACATCATTTCCTGTGTAGATTCCTCGGATATATAGGTTCATTCCGATCTCCGCAAGTTCTTTGGTGTCGTAAGCCATCAAGCTCTTTGAATTGCATTTAAAGTACCAATGTGGGCTCTGAATCAAACCTTTTGTAAGTGTCTGTTGGAATACGTCCGCAATCGACTTCACCCGTGTCCGGACAAAGTTGTTGTATTCGTCCTTATTAAAGCTTCCAACTCCAAGGAAAAAAGGCGGCACATCCAACAGGGATGCGACCGTCCTCTTGTCAATCTCAACTGATTCGTTAATTGCGATATCTTTTAAGGATAACGGCTTTACCTCGGATACTTCCAAGAGTTCTGCTGGTATTACCCAAGGCTCACCCGGTTTCGATTCTTTCAAATATTTCTCTCTTATCTGTTTTCTTCCTGCTTCGTTTGCAAGTTCTTCCGTGGCTGCGTCTACCTTTACAATGATGTTCGGCATATACTGTCCGCTCATAAAAGATTTTTTGGTTGCATTCGCCTGTTTTAAATTCGATGCGATATCCTTTAAAGCAAGCCTGTATCCCGTTCCCTTCCACGGATACTCCGGATTCGGATTGATCGCAAAGTGTAGTGCTTCGCTCGGATCGTATTCTTCACTTCCGTAGATTATCTTGTATCCTGTCGGCGTTTCTTCAAAACTCGTCATGGACGGCTTCAGAGGGATTAGCTCATCGATATATCCATCTCTCATTACAGGAAGGACAACTGCGTTCCCGTCACCCGGCAAGAGCATTGAGTAAACAATGTTGTAAACCCACGCTTTTCTCGTCATCAGCGAATACGGATTAATGTCAATCTTCCGTGATAGCTCATTCTTAATCCGGATGTCTCCATGCGGGCCATTCTCCATCAGGTGAATTGTCATACCGGAAACCAGATCCGCAATTTTCTGACACGCCGCCCGAATTTCCGGGTTCTGCGCCAGCGTTGTGTACCCGGAAGGCAATAAAAAATCAGAGAACGTAGCTCCCTGATACACAAATACTTTATTCTGTGGTTCTGATCTGATACTCTTCTGCTTCTTTTTCTTTGCCATTTTAGCCTCCTATTCTTCGTCTTCTGCAAAAATCAGTCTCCCGTTTTCAGCTCTTCCAAGGCAAGTATATTTTCTGTCAATAAAATCATCCTTATTTTTAGCATGAGATATATCAGTCGTATGTTTGCAATCTCCACTACATTTCTCGCATCTTTTCCCATCGCATAAATAAAGGATTTCGCATTCTGTTTTCATGCCCATTCTTCCCCCTACTCTCTCTTTAACCATTTATTCGCTACATTTCCAAGCGCCATGTCCGCCAACATCTGGCAACACGAAAAGACGCCGGCATCGAATAAGTCAATTCGTCTTACACCGCCGTCTCCGTCTACCTTTTCGTACTGGATCATGTCATCCACTTTCTCAATTGCCCTTACATTCTGTACGCAATATTCAAAGGCATCCGAATGCAGATAGTAAAATTTCTTATTCTTCACTTTCACTTCAATGTGCCGGAATCCCTCAGACTTCACGTAAAAATACTGTGGCTGATCTTGAATCTTAAATCCAGATTTTTTCATTTTTAAGAAAAATTCACGTCCAAACTTCTTGTCGAATCCAACAATTTTGATTTTGAATCCCATCTTTTTCATGGAGATAAACCAGTTTACAATGTCATCGGGAAGCACCGTTGCTGTATTACTCATCGTCAGCCATCCATCCTCTTCCCAACCAAACAGCGGGATACCATCTTCATCCGCTTTTTTAATTGCTGCTGCCCTTGGGAAAAAAGCGTGTGTAATGCAGATATCCACGTCTTTATATGTTCCATAAATTGCTCCGGCTGTTAGATCGTGAAGCTTTGACAAGTCAGCACCTCCGTACCATGTGATTGGGAGCTTCGCCAGCTCTTCCAATGTCCAGCTATATTCATCATCGGATGATCTAAACTCGTTAATGTCAAAGTATGCATTTAAAGCGTTCGTAAAGATATTCAGAGTTTTATTCAAATATTCTGCTCTTAGCTGTGGTTCATTCATTGCCTGCGCTGCATCATCCATCAGCTCATCTACTGTAACAGTAACTCCAATGGACGGCGTACACATCTGTAGTACTTCCGGATCATCCAGTGTCGTGATTTCTCCTTTGCTATTCAGAACATTTCCCTCTTTATCCTGATCTGCTTTGCAAATAAAAATAAAATAGGAGTCATACGCCTTATCTGTAATTGTCCCGTTTAAAACTTCATGTAATGTTTTGATTCTGTTCGCAAGGAATCCGTCCGGAATATCACCCGCCGTAGAAATACCGATCAACAGTTTGTTTCTATATGCTTTCATGGCATTTTTCATCAAGATGTATTTTTTTGCGCCGGCTCTTTTCCAAGAATGCAACTCATCAAGAATCAGACAGTTACAGTTTAAAGAATCCAATTTATCTTCTTGGTTTGCGATTGCATACATTTCTGCTGTTCCATCGCCAAAATCAATGCTAATGGAATGCTCCTGATTATTATCACGGATCCGCAATTTCCTCACATCGCCTTTTAATTCTTCCGCATTATCAACCAGGAATCCAAAACTTTCCATAGTTTGCTTCACCGAGTTCGCCACAATGTATGTCTTCGCACCAGAACCTCTGTCCAGAATACTCTTTGCTTCAGCAAGCGCAGCACTGAAGGATGTTTTTCCCTGTTTTCTTGGTAAAAAAATAAGCGCTTCGTTGAAACGCCTAATATCTGTTCCTTTCCGAAAGAATCCAAACAGGTTCACGCATACAAATTTCTGCCAGTCAGTCAATAACATCGGAGTTCCTTTAAAACTCACTCCGTTCTTATCCTCGCCCTGTACATGGTGGATAGTCCCCTCAATCAAATCGATCACAAAATCAAATTGATCGCTGCGGAAATCCAGATCATCTCTTTCGAGATCTGACAGAAATCTTCTGCACGCAAGAACTCGATCCTCATTTGCAAGCATCCTTTTATTTGCAATATCCTCCGCATAGCGAACAGCCGTATCGAAATGCGGACTGTTAATGTGGGATAAGTCCATTTACTTCCCCTTCTGTTTTTCCAGTAATAATGCAAATGCAGATTTCTCTTTTTTCGGCTGTTCAATCTCCGCATTGTACGTTTTTGCATTTAGCATCAGTCTGTCAGAATATGTCCCGATATCTTTTCGGAGGTTTTCAAGACTCACGAGAATAGGGCTTTTTTTACCCCCACTTTTCTCTGTATCCAGAATCACTTCGTATCCAGATTCTTCGAACTGTTTGCTCAGCACATTGTACTGGTAAATCATATCTGCATAGATCTCAATGACCTGTTTGTACTGCACTTTGTAGGTTCCGAGCTCTTTCATGTATTTAACTGTTCTGTCAATAATTGTTTGCCTTTGCGGTATGTATCTTGCCACCTATTCTCACCTCCCTATCTGCCGGAAAATTTATTTTCAGAATCCCGCGCTATTGGAAAGAGTCCTCTCTCCCGATTCTCCGGCGACATTTTTAATCCTCAAAAGGGAGGGGGGATACCTCAATCTCTTCCATTTTCATTTCCATTCCAACTTTATCTTTGAACCATTCTACCATGCTCTTTGCTGTTTCTTTATTCATCGTGATTATTTTCATTTCTATTTCTTCGGTTTGGAATGCTTTATCTACATCTATGCTGTAGCTTGTAAATATGTCATCATCATGTACGTCTACGCACACTTGCCCTATCTTATCTAACGTATTCATAACTTCATATTCACACTCGCTTGCTTTACCTCTCCACTTCACTGCATACATCTTGATTTTTTCCATGCTTCAAACTCCCTTCTTCTTTTTCTCTGCCAGTACAATCCAGCAGCTGTGACCTTACCTGTCTTCCTGTCGTGCATCCTGTCATGTTGTGCAGTGGACATGCTGATAAGATTCCAGTCCACAAGTGCAAGCTCTGGATACTCTTCCAGGGGATAGATATGGTGTACTGTCGTAGCTTCCGCATACTTGCCGTACCTCTTCGACTCTTGGCACTGATAGCTGTCACGTCTTAGGATGTGTTCTCTTTTCTTTTTCCACTTTCGGCTTTCGTAAAACTTTCCCATGCTTGTTACAACGCATTTTATTTGATGCCATAATTTGCAGAATTCGGAAAATTAAAACATCCCATTTTTAGCCTTGTTATAACGGTAATAATTTTTTCTATTACTGTTATAACAAGGATTCCAGGGGTTCGGGGATGGAAGATCCCCGTATTATTTCTGCACTATTTATTTTTCTGAAAATGGCATATTATAATGTGCTGATCAACACCATGCTTCCTCCCTTCGATCAGTTTTCCACAGTCTTTGCATCTCCATGTGTGCTCTGTGATAAAGCTGCCATCATTCTGCCTTACAAGATCTGTACTGACATATTCTGTCTTACTATGCTTGCACAATATTTTTTAATAACTCCCATGCTTTTACTCCTTTTAAGCATAATAAAAGCACCCATCTCTGGATGCCAAGAATTTAGGACTACTGCCATGAGAGAATTACAATGCCAACTGAAACCAAAATACACAATCAAAATCTATAAGAAAAGGGGTTTGCAGTAGTCCACAATCCGGACAACGGGAATCGAACCCGTGACACACAGCTTATAAGGCTGCTGCTCTAACCGACTGAGCTATGTCCGATCAACATTTATACAAAAACGCCCTGCGCTTTCATGCAAGACGCCTTTTGTAATTTGTGTATTGTTTTACTGGGTCTTTAGGAGGAAAACTAAAAACGCCTCAGCCGTCCAGCTTGTTCCTTTCGGCTTTATACCATATTAGCATCTTTGAAGCGAACAGTGGCGAACATTTATGAAACTTTTTCAAGATATCTATCATGCATCATCCTGCAACTGTCTTTTGTAAACGGGATTTTTTTCTTTGGGAACATATAGTTCATTTGCATTGCTACCATTTCCCAGGTTAGATTATCTATGTAATATAATCTGAACATAGTTCTTAAACGGCTCTTTTCTATCTTCTCTATATATTCCTCTACCTGTATCTGTTTCTCCAGAAGATCCGTCTCCAACATCTGCAGCTTTGCAATGCGCTTTTCAAGTAAAAACTCACGTTTTTCATATTCTCTTTGTGGGAAGCCTGTTATTTTCACTGTTCGCAATGGTTTGTTGCCTTTCTTTCCACATGCAACAGAATCTTGCACAGTAATCTTGTTCAGTTGCTCTATTTTCTTTTTATCCTCTGCAATCCTACGTCTCAGATCTTTTATCTCTTCTTTCATGTCTGCATACTCAATCAGTATCTTCTTGTCCACTGGCAACACTCCTTTTCGTATTTACTCCCCATTTTCTTAAGCAGTCCTCCACAGAGTACGCACCTCTTTGCATCCACTTCTTGGCATTCTCTGTTGGTTCATGTTCTGCCATTCCTGCATAGTGATCTTTCTGATCCTGCTTCATTGCTTTCTTGCCACGTCTATGCTTTAAGGTTGTTCCTCTCATGCCATCACCTCAATTTCTTCTCCAGTCAGTTCTTCTAACTTTTCGCGTATCTCTTCCACTGTCATTTTCTTCGGCTCGGTGCGTTCCCAGATGAGTTCGAGGTTGTTTTTAATAAACACATCTTCTATGCATCCGAGTGATTTCGGAGTAATTCTATAGACTTTAACGATGTCTCCTCCTGTATAACCTTTCCATTTCAAGTCATCAGTATAACCGACTATACTATTGCGTTTGCTTTTTCTCACTGCCATCCCAGCCAATACAAGATACATATTCCCATCTCTCTGTTCCACTACCATCCCGTCCCTCAAATCTGCCTTGGTAAATTCTTTGTTCATATAATCACTCCATTCTAAAATTTTGTATTTATACTTCTTGAAGTAATCATAACTTCGATACCTACCATCTCCACCGTAACACGTTTTATCCCTGTATACCCCATAGCGTGTATAACTCAAATAACTACTCCCAGATGCCCATACCATGCCATGCTTATACATCTGTTTACAAAAGTCTATCGCTTCTTCCTCGGTCTTACAATGCACCGCAATCTTATTGTCTTTATTCTTAAATTCATCCCAGTTAAATTTTTTTCATTTCTCTTACCTCGCTATCTTCCGCACAATCCAATCCAAAAACACCACAAATAACAGTATCGGAAACCCTCCAGCCAGAAGATAATCTTCTCCTTCAAGTTCTGCTTCCTCTTCGATTCCTGTTTTTAAAGTAATTACAGTTCCCAGCCCCAATATGTAGTAAAGGGTCAAGAATGCGATTGTAATTAACATGTCCATGCTATTCCTCCGTGTTTTCCTCATCCATTAATCTTTTTTCCCTATCTCTTCGCCAACTCCCGAACCAGTTCATCATTCCCTTTTTTCGTAAGGCCTTCATTACATGTGCAATCCGGATATACACATCGGAAACAATCCGGATATTTACAGAGCGGCTTTGAAATTTTCGTTCGATTCATTTCCAGTTTTCTCTTTGTCTCCAGCAGATCCGGTACCTTGACCTGTCTTCTGCTGCCCGCTTCCGCAAACCAGATCAGTCCCGATCTCTCCAGATATGCCCGAAAACAAATCTCATTTTTCTCAATCTGGAACATAACTTTCATGTACACCCACACCTCATGTACATCCATCCCGTCAAATAAAAGTTCCTGTATCCTGGATGCGTATTTCTCGTAACCTTCCACTACTCGATCACTTCCATTTCTCTTATTGAGACTTCATAAGCTGTTCTCTCGCTGTCGCCTTTTACATAAATCCTGCTCTGTATCATTCCCATGGCTCTCACTTTTGTTCCGACTGGAAGCCCTGCTGCCAGCCTTGCGTTCGAATACCAGCAAATTGCCGGGAGATAATCACTTTTTCTGTGTTTCCTGTTTACTGCAATTAAAATATCCGTGATTTCTTTTCCGAGTGGTGTCTCTCGATAGAGCGGCTGTTTACAGATATATCCAATCAGATCAATTCTGTTTTGATCCGCTTCACCAGCTTCGCTGATTCCTTTTACAAATACATACAATTTCAAATGATTTCTTTCTCCATCCTTTTCATTGTAAGATCTGTATTCTCCAAAGATTGTAATTCTCCCTCCTACATTATCCCGAATCTCCTGCACTATCTGTTCCGGCACCTGAATCGGTATGACATCCATGTTTCCACTTGTCCGCATGACTTCTATAGTTGATTTATAGATCTTTCTTCTGTCTTGTGAAGTCAATAAATACTCTGGTGTTTCCATAATTTTTCCTGTGATCTTTACTGTGTTGTTTTCCATCTTTTTCTCCTATATTGCATATTCCGCTGATACCCGTCATGGTATTACTCCATTTCCAGCCCGCTCAGCGCTTTCAAGATTCTTCCATCCATGTTATCTTCATTTGCCGGTGTTTTTACAGTCAATAACATTCCAGTCTCATTTACCCACAGGACGAAATATCCCATTCCCATAGGTCCTGTCGGAAAGTCTTCATACTCACCTGTTTCGGATAGGCTTACCAATTCCAGAATTTGATCTGGTATGTAACTCATCTCTTTTGTCTCTACATTCTGTAACACTGCCATTCCCCTGTATTTGATTTCTGTATCCTCATACCGGTCTCTGGCTGATAACCATTTCTTGTATTCCCACTCATCCCTTACTTTTAGTTCATACTGCTTTTCTCCTTTTTCATAGGCTCTGTATACTTCGCCCTCTTCCGGAAGATCCCCCACAAGTTCAATGACTGCTGCCTTATTCTTGCTTGTAAAGTCCTTCTCATATACAAATAATATCCAATAGGCTCCCTGTATGAAGTACATTTCCTCTTTCTTTCCTACAGTGAGTCCTGCACCTTTCCATGCATCCTTCAATATTCTCTTAAATATGCTCGTCTTAATAAACATGATGCTCCTTTCCTCTCCCAGAGTTATCTGGGAGATAATGTAATGGCTTACGACAGGTTTTGTGACGTACCTGCTGTTGTATCTTCACGGCACTTGGCCGGAGATGCTATAAAAATTGGAATCCTGGATGTCCTTCTTTCTGCTTTTCATTTTGCGGTTCTTTCATCAACTCTTGCTGATCCAGATAATTTTTCTTGCTGATCTTCATCCAGTCTTTCCGTGTGTGTGACTTTTCATATTCCCTCTGTGCGATCTCGCAAAGCAGTTCTCTTGTCTTTCTGCAATTATGTACAGCTTCTTTCCCGCTTTTATGGTGCGGTTCACACAAATACACTTTCAATCCCTCGGCTTCCGATAGAATTCTCATCCCGGATCCAAACAATACATGGTGTTCCTCCGTATACTGCTGCCGATAGTCTCCATACAGATTGGCACAGAGATAGCACACGCCCTTTTCTGTGTTCAAAATACTTTTCGGATGGCTGATTCTCTTTTTCTTCTTTTTCGGCTTAGGAAACGCCATATCACTATAATCAATACTCATAAAGTAATCACTTTCTTTTTCCAGTTGTCCCATCCGCCTTTTGGCCAGGCAAATTCTTTCTTCAGAAGCTGGATGATTTTATCCGGATCCCCGGATTTTAAGATGTCTTCTATGACTTCCCCTTCCTGAACCACCTCTTCTGTGATCTCATGTACCTGTTTTTCTTCTTCCGGAAGATTCATAACCGGAGCATCCGGCATCAGTTCCGGATAATCTTCCACTTCCATCTGTCCTTGAATCTGTTCTTCTGTTTCTTTTGGCTCTTCCAAAGTTTCCTGTGCTTTTGCAGGTTCTGCCTTTTTCTTTAATGGTTCCGTCTTTAAGACTTCCCTCTCTTTCTTTTCTCTCAGCGGCACCTGATAAACTCTTTCATAGGCTTCTGAATCAGAAGTCTTCCTGCCTTCCGGATAAAAGGTCTGTTCAAATGTTTTGGCCAACTCCAGATAGCTCATCTCTTCTGGTTCTCCCCTGCCGTTGTATGGCATGATCCGAATCTGAAATTCACTGAATAGTGCATTTGCAAATTGCATCCGAAACATCCGGAATTTTGTTGGAGCCACAATTCCCATGATCTCCCAGTTGATCGTACTTGCTTCTTTTGGCTCGTCAGCCCATATCCATTTAGCCATTTTTTCAAAGCAGCCTTTTCCCTCTCCTTTGAAAAATTCATACACTAACGTTTCCGTCCAGCTTCCATGGTGTTCTTCTGGTGCGATGTCGCACAGGCTCATCTGCGGCGAATAACGATCTTCTGTTTCCCGGATAACTTCTTTTACTTCCCGGATTTCCCGTACCGTGGCATCTCTTGGTACCACTTCCCGCACTTCTTCCGGCAATGCCAACATTTCAGACAGCTTACTGCTGCCATATCCCCGGTATTTCTCCTGAATTTCCGGGCTGTTCCCATCAATACTGTATGTATCATTGATCTGCATGAACCGAATTGCCCACGTCCTGCTGATATTGAAGGTTTCCTTTGCAAACTCAAAAACATCTGCATACCCCTTCTCTTTATAAAACTCTGCATCTCTGGTCTTTTTTAAGAGATACCCGACTTTAATGTATCCCTCTGCTATATGTTCCAGTTCTTTTCGTAATGCAATTTCTACTCCCTGCAGTGTACTGATTGTCTGTAATTCTTCCATCTATCCAGCTTTCCTTTCTGTACGTTTCAACTTCTTTCTTTTGAATAGCTCAACAAATTCTTTGACTTCCTCTGTCATGTCTCCGTTATATTTTGCCCGACACTGGATCATCACCCCATTGTTTACCTCCATGGTATAAAACGGTGTCTCCGGATCCTGCTTCTTTCGCAGGAATAGAATCGTTGTCTCTCCTTTTGCCACCCGGTCAATATACGTGGCGACGCAGTGATGCATGGCATTTCCTTCCTGTCGGATTTCATGGATTCGTTTCGGAAGCCTCAATAAAAATTGTTCTGTTTCCATTTCCAGATAACTGTCCCGTTTTCTATATTGCTCGTATCTTTTGTCTTTTTTATTGTCCAAATCCTCTTTGGCTTTTATTTCTCGTTCTCTGCTCTCTTCAATCAACTCTTCATGACGCTGTTCTAAATTCTTCGGGAATAAGATCCACGGCTCTCGCATGTTATACCCCAGTTCCTCTGCCATCTTCAGATAATCGTGATAATCCACGGCTCGTCTCTCATCTTCTCCTAACACTTCTTTGATGTACCGTTCCATCTTGTGAATGGTGGTATACCGGATATACCTGGTGAAATTCCTCGGAAACCTTGCAAAAAACTGAACCTGCTGCCATGTTGGATGCAATCCCTTTTCCTGCATTTTATAAGTGGTGTTGTATTCCCTTGTGCTTGGATTCTTTCCAGCCAACAGCTGGTAGCATTCCCCGTTTAGCCCCAGTATCTTTTTACAAGACCTCTCTTTCTTCTTTAAGTTTCCTGTGTTGTACCCCTGCATTTTTTCTTTGACAATTCTGTAAAACCCACACTTTACCAGCTGTTCGATTCCAGGCATATACCGGTATCCCTCCAGATATTGATCCAAATACATTTTTTCCCGATATTTCCCATGTTTCACAAAACGTTCCATTGCAGAATACTGAAACGGTGTTCCTTTTAAGATCTGCTTGAGATTCCGGTTATAGAGGATTGCTTCATGCTCTACCACTTTTGCATAATATCTCCATCCGTCTCTGCAACACCACCGAACCCAGTCTGTCTGCTTATACTGTTCATATTCAAATTCATGAATCTTTTTTAAATTCCGGTCATACGTGATCCGTATCAGCTCCCAGTACCCGCCATCTCCCTTTTGTCCATTCCTGAATTTCCGATAACACTCAAAATATCGGTATACATACCCCTCTTTTGTTTTCTGCAGGAGTCCTGCATATCCTCTTGCGTGAACATTTCCGCCTTTCTTTCGACTTCGGTAGGTAATGGGATGTCTGCAGGATGGACATTCGCCCTCGTCTCCATAGTGTGGATTCCTGATTTTTACTTCTCTTCCACAATGTGTGCAATACCCTTTTGTTACCTTTCTTCCGGCATCATAAAACAAATACTGTGGAAGGACTTCCCGATCTACAAAATCATCAAAATCTTTTGGCAGTTCCGGCACCAGTGCCATCTCAGAATCAATTTCGTCAATTTCTTTTCTGCCCTTACTGTAATTTTGCCATCTTGCGATTGCTGCACGTGGCTCTTTCTTTCCGTTGTGACAAAATTCTGAGATCCGTTTTTGATCCTCTTCTCGTATCCACACTTTTCTGCTACTGTACCAGTACCCTTGTTGTATCTCTTCACATCCTTCCATGTAGCTTAAGTTATCTATTTTTGCAGTTCTCCACTTCTCACACAAATTGTCATAGGTGTAGTACTTGTTTTCTTCCAAAAGGAATAGCCGGTATTCCGGATGTGCTGTGCCAGCCAAGATCATATCCCTTGTAAATACATCGATCTCTAAAACCGTTCCTGTCTTCTTGGCACGATAGAACCAATAATATGTTGCACTCCAGACAGGTGGTCTTCCACATCTTAGTACCTGATGTCCTTGATCTTCCCTGACTGTCTTTCGCATAGTTTCCGTTACTTTTAACTCTGGAAGCTTTAATAACTCTCCTCGTCTCATTTCTCCGCCTCCAGATAGTATTCTTCTGCCATGGCAAATACTTCCAGATCCGGCATTGCCACCATTTGTGACCCGCTTCTTTCTTTGACTCTTTTTTCTGCTTCTTTCCGGATATGCTTCAGACATTCTTTGAGTGTCCGGTTCTTTCTTCTTACTGCTTTTGCCAGAGTTTCTTTTTCGAAGCACCTCATGGACAGATACGACACGATCTCTCCTGCCGGCATCCCGTCCGTTTCCTCCTTTAACTCGATCTGAAGCTTTCCAAGTGCCGCATTTACTAAATCTACCAGTTCTTCCGACAGATGCTGCTCATATACTTCCCGGATTCCATCCGGAATCCCGTTTTCCTCTGCCAGCACTTTTAAATGCTCCAGATCCTGCTCCTCCAAAAGTCCTTTTGCACATGCATTCAATTCTTCTACGGAATCAAAATTTCCAAATACATCAAACATGCTGTTTTTCCTCCAGTAATTTCTCTAATTTTTCCACGTAATCGTGATGTTTACTAAATCTGACGGCTATTTCATTCCGCTCTGCCAGTTCCTGATACTGCTGCCATAATTCTGGATTCTTGATCCCCTTTCCAGATGGCTTTCTCCACTCTGACCGTTTCCACTGCTCCGGTTTTCCGTTTTCAATCATATTCTTGATAAAAATACAGTCTGTATATAAGGTCACATGGCATGCCGTATTTAGTGTTTTTAAGGATTCTACGATTCCAAGCAGTACCAGGCGATAATACGTTGTCTCTTTCTCCGCCCCACATATTCCTTTGACTGCCGGACCTTTCCTTGTCTGATATTCGATTGCAGCCGCCCAGCACCCATCTTTGATACATGGCCCCGTCAGACTTGTCCGTATGTAAATATTCAATGCTTTCATATCAAATTCTCCTGTTCAAACGGATCAGGATGTATCTTCGGTATTTGTATCCTGTTACCGGATTGATTCCTTCATGGTATGTTTCTTTGTCAAGATAATAGCCTTTTGGCGGTTTCGGCTCGTCACTCCATGTTTTTCTTTTATATGTCTTTACTTCCGCAACCGGAATCTTCAGATTTCTGCTGCAGGAGTACCGGCTCTCTCTCAGTTTGTTTTCTTCATCCGGCGTTTTACTTAAATACTCGGCCAGTTTTCGAAACCCACCCTCGTCATACATTAAATCCATGTGGACTCCACCCTTGTCCCATACCTTTCGCATAATCAAATCTGCATCCGGAATCCGGTTGATGACCAGATGATGATGAACACCACCCCGGCTTCCAATCTCGGTATGCAGCATCCATTTCAGTTCTGCTCCCCGTTTCTTGTATTGTGTCCGTACTTTATTGAGCCACTTCCTGATGTCTTTTGCTGCGTTCTCCATATCTTCTGGCCTGTTCTCCGGCTTATAAGTCAATGTCACCCAGTAGTCATTCTCCTGAAAGTTCAGCTTCATCTTTCTCCAGCACTGCCGTTCTTTATTCCACTGATTCACTTTCCTGATCTGCTCTGGTGTGGCTTTCTTCTTTTTCATTCTCGGCATTCCCGGAGCACCATATCTCCCATTGTGATACTCCATCACTTCTCTGATGTCTCCCAGGTCATAACTCTTTCGTTTATACATCCTGTTTTGCTCCTAAGTTTAATATTCTTATCAAGTGAAAAACGGGAGCTTTTTGCTCTCATTTTCTTTGACATTTTGCCAATACAGGTGTACAATATAAATGAGTTTTTATTTTGTTTGTATTGGCAAAATATCCGGTGCATCTGTTTGCGGCAGGTGCACTACTTTTTTATACTTTTTTCTATGTATCGGCAACAGAACTCAATCACCAAAATAACGAGTATCATTCCTATCCACAATGTTCCCGCTTCTATCATCATCACTGTGCATACTGCTGCAGCCGCTTCCAGAATCCGCAACAGTTCCAAAGTGTACCGAATCTTTCTTCTCTCCCTGAAGCTCATACAATGATGTACTCTCCTCCGATTTCTTCTGCTACCTGTTTCGCCTCTTCGTATGTTCCATATTCGCTCCGTATTCTGCCGGACTGCCAACGAATGATCCATATCTGTTTCCTCTCCTTCTCTTCATTCAAATCCAAGTTCTTTGATCCTCTCCTCTATCAGATTTAATTCTGCAGTTACTTCTTCATTTTCCTGAAGCTGCCTCAGTTCATCCCTCCTGCTGACAAGTGCTCCGTATTCCAGAACTTGCCCTGCTGTCATGTTCAAGATCCTTTGGTCCATCTGTTTCTCCTTTGATTTTTACTGATTTTCTATTTTGATACTCCAACTCCCTGCAATAATTATTTAAACAGGCAATCGCATGCTGCTTCTGCTGTTCTGCATACCCGTTCACTTTTTCAGTTGCTCCCAGGAGCCTGATGAATTGATCAACTCTTTGTATGGTTAATCTCTTATTTCCCATCGTTTAACCTCCTGATAACTTCCTCCCGGCTCAGTCTGAAGAACTCAGCCACTTCGGAAATAGTAGCTTCATAGTGTTTCTTTACTGCCCCGGTCTTCCGCACGACTCCAAATGTCCAGATGTTGTGTCTCATGCGGTATCGTACTTCGTTCACGGAACAACCGGTAATCTTTGCAATCTCTGCAGTTTTTAATGTTTCTTTCTGCGCAAATGCAGTGTTCATTTTTTCATCATCTCCTGTTTTTAATCAGTCTTTGCATCAAACTCTTCTATCTTTTGAATCAGTTCGTCCAAAGATCGTCCCGTCTCCCGATCATTTCTCTGTGAATCCATGTAGTAATCGTGAATCGTTGAATACTGTCTTGCGATATTCATGACTGAAAATGATGCAAAAATTGAAATTACTACACAGATCACCAGTAATAAGAGTGCCTTGATCTTAAGACTTTCCACCTCTGCTTCAAGGTCTTTTAATCTTGATTTTAATGAATTAAATTCCATTTGATCGATTCTGTACGATTGAGCATATAACTTCTTTCCTGTCCGTTCCTGCTCTTCTTGGGTGGAATCCATTCCCGGTATTCCTTCACTTCCGCTCCAACACATTTTTTCTCACCTCTTTCTTTTTTGAATCTTTATTGTCATTTGTTTCCAACTCTCCTATAATTTACTTACAGGCATCTGCCAATGCCGAGTATTTAGGAAAGGAGATGTAGTTATGGATAAATCAAACAAGGAACTCGCTGTAGATTTGGCGAAATCCGCATTGATGGCCATGGCTCAAATGAGCCAAAATAATATGCACAAACCATTGTCTGGTGATGATGTAGAGAACATACTCAAATCATGTTATTCAGCAGTATGTTCTTTGGACGAACGTGAGTAGCTCGGTATAAACATTGGCTCATCACGCATTTTATTTTGCAGTTCAACATTTCTTTCCAAAGTCTTGTTGAGCTGCTTTATTTCTCTCCTTATAAGGAGCAGTTCACTGTAAATCTTTTTTAACATCTTTCTCACCTCTTTCTTTTTTGAATCTTTATTGTCATTTGTTTCCTTATCTCCTATAATTTACATACAAGGCACGGCCATGCCTTAGTAAAATGAAAGGAGATATTATAGTGACTCTTGATTTAAACTGTGTCCGTGACACTCTGCTTACATTAGAAGAATGGCTTGTTCTTGATGACGATTTGGATTTTCATCGGCTAGGTTTAGATGACATTTGTCGTTCTTCTGAAATGCTTAAACATTCAAAATCATCTATTGCCTACACCCTAGTGCTTCTTGATGAAGCAGACTTTATCAAATGTTCGATTTCTTATGAAGGAACTAGTATTTATTACCTTGCAGTAAGACGATTAACATATAAAGGACATCAATTTCTCGATTCCATTCGACCTCAATCTACATGGAATAAAATTCACGCTATTTGTGAAAAAACTGGTTTCAAATCCTTGGCTACTGTAATGGAGATATCCGATATGCTATTACCTGACACACTAAAAGCAGCCATAAATCCTTAATGTATGGAACTCTTCTGTGTTTCGGGAGAGTTCCACGAGAACACACCTTCTTCCATGTACCGCTCCTTTTCTCTTTCATTGTTCTCCTTTATGCTTTTTTCAAAAATATATCCCACCGTCTCCGCTTCTCTTGGTGTTATTTTCCTTTCACTAAGAATGAAGATCAATTCTTGTACCACATCCAATAATTCTTTTCTACTCATTTGCCCCATCTTTCTCACCTCGCTTCCTACTCAAGAAAATAATCCACTGATACGCCGAAGTAATCTGCTAGGATTTTTAGTTTTTTTATTGTCATTTGTTTCCGTGTCTCCTATACTGTAACTACAGGTGTTGCAACACCGAGTATTACAAAAGGAGCTTTTTGAATGAATAAATTTTCTGATATCTTTACTCAAGAAAACATTGCATTCGCATTATCTATATTCGCATCTATCGGAACACTTGGAACCTGGACTTGCTCTTTCTTTAAAAGCAGAAAGCGTCTATATTCTGAGTTAAATGCGTACAGGACCAATCCACACGGATTGCTGGTGCACATGCAGTTTTCAAATAAATCTACTATGCCACTATCTATTAACGAAATTTCCATACTTATCGATGGCAATGAATACACTGCCTGTAAGATTCCTCAAAAAGTGAAAGAAGAATCTACCCGTGTAGGAAATGTTATTCGCAGTCAGCATGATTATTTTTCTATGGATTTTCCAATAAACCTTCCGCCGCTATGTGGAGATTCTGGCTATCTTTATTTTTCTTCCGAGAAAGAAAATTTTCCACCTCTGTCCAATAAGGTGAATTTGATAATTCGCACCAATCGTGGCCGGGCAATTCAACAGACATTTGAACTAAAGAATCTCTTGAATTGATATAATTCCTTTCCAAGATGCAAATATCATACATGCCTTTTTTATTTGTGCCAGCTTCTTCATCTTTGAGGCTGGCGATTTTATTTTTCGCATCTTGCAACAGAATAAGCTCTAACCTATTTACCCTTCTTTCGAGTTCGTCTCGCTGTCTTATTTGAGCCTCCCAATACCATTTTGGAATCCACATTTCTTACTCACACCTCCTACTCCAAAAAATACTCAACACTTACACCGAAGTAATCGGCTAAGACTTTTAGTTTTTCTACTTTCGGCTTACTTTTTCCATCTTTCCAGTCATATAAAGTAGCTGTGGCTATTCCTGTATCCTTTGCCACTCTATAAATTGTTTTGTTTGTTTTTAACAGCAATTCGCTAAATTTTTTGTACATTTTTGCACCACCTTTCCGTGATAAAATATTGAATTTATATCGGAAATATGATATAGTCAAGTTACCAGCTAGATTAAAACATATTTCCGAGATACGAACACCGTTGAATTATCACGGTTTTCTTTCGTATCTCTAATATATCACGGTTTTCTTTCATAGTCAATATTGATTTATGAAATTTTTCCGTTTTATTTTTGGAGGCATAACATGTATGAAAAATTTGAAGCACTTTTAAAAGAAAACAAAGTAACTCCGTATAGAGTTCACAAAGAAACGGGTATTTCAACAGCAACTCTTTCTGACTGGAAAAATGGTAAGAGCGAACCTAAGAAAGATAAAATTGAAAAAATATGTGAATATTTCAATGTTCCGCTATCCTATTTTTACGGAAATGATGCGAATGTAGAAAAATCATCTCTCACAAAAAGAGATTCCAAACAAATAGAAGCTATTTTAAGTGATACAGAAGCACTTCTAAAGCAAGATGGTTTAATGTTTGATGGTGATCCAGCCTCTCCAGAAGCAATAGAATCTATTCTTTCCGCTATGAAAATTGGAATGGAAATGGCGAAACAGAAAAACAAAGAAAAGTACACACCTAAAAAGTATAAAAAGGATTGATACTTATGGACATTAAAGAACGAGTAAATCAAATCGTTCGAAAGTACGGCACAAGAAATCCACTTGAGATTGTAAAAGCAATGGATATAATCCTTGTGCGACATCCATTAGAAGGTGTTCGAGGATTTTACCATTATTTTCAAAGGAATCACATTATATATGTGGATGAACGATTGCCAGAAAATGAACTATTATTTGTGATTGCTCATGAACTTGGCCATTTGTTCTTACATAAAGATAGCAACGCTATATTCATGGATACGAGAACAAATTTTGTGACAAACAAATTTGAAACGGAAGCTGATCGTTTCGCTTTGAATTTACTTATTCAAGATTCTGATATTGAAGAACATCTGGATTTTACTACGGATCAATTTTCCAGATTGTTTGGATATCATAAGAAGATGATTGAATTGAGGATGAAAGATTTTAAATGATATAAACGCTATAGCGTTTATATAATGGTATGATGACAAAATACAGAAAAGAAAGAGGGGGAAAACATGGCGAGCAATGCATTAGAACGCTTAGTCGAAAGTAATAAACTTCCAGTATTATTTATTGGTTCTGGAATATCTAAGAGATATCTTTATAATTATCCTGATTGGAATGAACTACTAGAAATAGCATTCAAAAAGTATAATTCTGATATTTTTCAATTACAAAAATATAAAGAATCTTTTCTTAGACAAGGTTATTCTACCTTTGAAATAAATACGAAATTAGCAACGATAATAGAAAATGATTTTAATGCTGCATTCTTCGACAGAAAAATCAAGCTCAATATCGGTAATAACAAAAATCCTAACTGGGTTAGAAAAGGTATCTCTCCCTTTAAAATGTATCTTTCTTCTTATTTTAAGAAAATGAAGTTATATAGACGAAATGACCTTAATCTGGAACTGGATAAATTCAAATTACTAAAATCCAAAATATCCGCTATTATAACCACTAATTATGATTTGTTCCTAGAAAACGAGATATTTCCTAACGATTACAGTATTTTTGTGAATCAAAGTGACTTGTTTGGTTCTGACAGCTATAATATTGCAGAAATATACAAAATTCATGGATCTGCAACCGATGCATCCTCTATCGTTATAACTGAAGATGACTATATGAAATTTAACGAGTCTCGAAAATTGCTTATTGCGAAAATGCTTACTCTCTTTTCGGAATCTCCAATAGTATTTCTTGGTTATTCCTTTACAGATGAAAATATTCAAAATATCATCGTAGATTTTTTAAGTTGTTTATCTTTGACTCAACTTGAAAATATCCGAGAACACTTCATCTTTATTAGTTACAAAAAGGGAGAACGTAAATTAGTTGAAATACACAGAACTATTACTACGCAATCTGGGGAAGATATACCTATTACCGAAATTTCCACTGATAATTTCGGTCTAGTATACGATATTCTCAATCAAATAACCCCTGGAGTCTCTCCTATTAAAATTAGAGAAACCAAAAGAGTGATTAAAACTATTGTTGATGCGAACATAGCCTCTGCACAAGCAGAATCTGTAATTATCGGTCTTGATGATCTTACTAAAATCGACCTTTCTTCAAAACCCTTGGCTATCGCAATTGGTTATAAAGAAAATATACTAAGCAAATTTGGGTATGGTCTTTTTGAAGACGATTTGATATTTGAAGATATTTTATACAATAATAAAAATTTTAATCCAGATTCAATGTGTATAGACCGGTTTAAATCTTTGGCCTACACTAGATTATTACCTGTTTTTAAATACGTAAAAAATTCCTCCACACCTATTATTCCAGGTAGTAAATTGGATATTTATATTAGTAAACACGACTCTATCGAAAAAATAATAAGTAAAAATATTGAAAAGACAATCAATGCCCTTCCTATATATACCGATTATACAAAATTGATGACAGAAATAAATTCTAATCCTAATGTACAGAAGAAATCAGGATTACTTTTAAAGAACTTATACAATTTAACTAATGAGCAGATTAGGAGTTCTTGTAAAGAAATATTCGAATATAATCGGGATGAGGCTATGAAATCTACTCATTTTAAACGTTGCGTTATGTATCTTGATTTGAAAGAAAATCATTAAAAAAGAAAAAGTCAGCAAACCTTTTTTGGTACACACCAAAAACATTACTGACTTTTTCCTTAAATATTCGAACACTTAATATTGTGTGTTCTTTTTAATATTATTTTCTAATCTAGAATTTTATTACTAATTCTTTATGATTAGTACTTTATTATATTACATCATACGCAAAAAAATGTCAACATATTTACACATTTACATATTAAAATCAAATTTAAAACCGCCCCAGTGCTACCAACACTGAGACGGTCTACATATCCGAAGATATGCAATCTGAAGCCAAGAATATTGTATCATCTTCGGAGCAGCTACACAATCCAGAACATTTGTTCATGTGCTGGCTGCTATTTTTATACCTAAATTTAAAGGAGATGATGATATGGCCAAAAGAAAAAAGCATCCTCGTTTGCCCAATGGTTACGGCCAGATACGCTTTCTTGGTAAGAATCGCCGCAATCCTTACGGCGTTTACCCGCCAGCTAAAGAAGAATACGAAAACGGGCAAATGAAGCCACAGAAAGCAATATGCTATGTTTCTGACTGGATGATCGGCTTTGCAGTTCTTACAGCATACAAAGCCGGCACCTATACTCCCGGCATGGAAAATGATATCCAGGTCGATGACAAAAAGAATGCGGAGGATTTTATCCAGTCTCTGCTTGCAAATTATAATCAGGTGCAAGGAATTAAAGCAAAGGAAGAGCCGCAATTAACATTTGCGGAAGTATTTCGTAAATTCAATGTTAAGAAATTCGGGCATGAATACGATGCAAAAAAAGTAAAACGTACCAGCTTGGAATATACGCTACGCGCAGGATTCAAGAACTCTGCTGCCCTACACAACAGAATTTTCGCAGAGCTTGTTACAGACGATCTGCAGGAAGTAATGGACGCTTGTCCACTCAGACACGCCAGTATAGAACACATCCAAAATCTATACTGCCACATGTACAAATATGCTATGTCAAATAATTTGTGTACAAAAGATTATTCATCTTATGTCGAAATTACACAGGATGACGATGATGAACATGGAATTCCATTTACTGATGAAGATTTGAAGAAATTGTGGGAAACAAAAGAAAATGAAGTGTCTGAGATGATCTTGATCATGTGCTACTCCGGCTTTCGGATATCGGAATATAAGACTTTAGATGTCAATTTGAAAGAACGTTATTTTTTCGGCGGTATCAAAACGGATGCTGGGAAAAACAGAACCGTTCCTATTTATTCCGGTATTTTAAATCTTGTAAAACACAGGATAAAAGTACAGGGTTCTATCCTGCCTGATAGAATCGATATATTCCGGGATAAGATGTATACTCAACTGGCCACACTTGGAATTGAAAAGCATACTCCACATGATTGCCGGCACACATTTTCAAAATTGTGCGAAAAATATAAAGTCGCGGAGAATGATCGAAAAAGAATGCTTGGACATAAGATAGGTGATATTACAAATGACACATATGGTCACCGGACATTGGAAGACTTAAGAAATGAGATTGAAAAAATAGAAATCAATTTGTTGTAAGTGTGTTGTAAACGGTTCGATTATTCTACCTGAAATCAATTCTTTTTTGATTGCATTTTATTCGACAAAAAGCCCGTGGTTGACACGTTTTTTGAAGTTTTTGCGTCAACCACGGGAATCTTTGAAAATCAATAAATCTTAAAAATGCTTAAGAAAAATAGTATTTTTTTAAATTCGCTATAATATACACAGATCAAACAGCTTAAAATAGAAAAGAAAGGGATAAAAATATCCGGCAGGAGACAGCAAGCAGAAAGGCCAATCAGGATCTGAGCACTGCACTCCTCCATGATCTGCGTACACCGCTGACGATTTTGAATGGATATCTAGACCGGTGCCTGCAGAAAACATCCGATATCAGAAATGAGCATATGCTGAGAGTTCCTATTACCAGTGCAGTCATGACTGTGAAAGAGGACATTTAATATTTTAGAGGTGGGAAAATCGTATTTTTTGAGAAAAAAAACACATCCCGGATGAAATACGATCCGGGATGTGTTGAAAAATCAGAGATTTAACGGATAAAGTTTGTCTTTACCTTCTCTTCTGATTCCGGTTTTGAAATTCCAGCATTTTTTCCGGCTTCCAGACAATGCAGAAGCCATGCCATATTTTTGCCGAGAACATGCATGATCTGAATTCCTTCTTTGTCCTGAAGTACTTCATCCGGAGTGTTGCCGTGTACCATATTCCAATAGTTGGAAGAAACGATTGGCATCTGGTGGAATGAAAAGTATTTTAAGAGGACATCCAAGGTTGCTGTGGTGCCGGCGCGTCTTGCGGATGCAATGGCGGCAGCAGGTTTCAGCAACATATCTTTTCCGGCAAGAGAACAGAACTTATCCATAAATTCGATGATCTGCCCGCTTGGAGATGCCCAGTATACCGGAGAGCCGACGATCAGAGCATCTGCCTCTTTCATCTTTTCGGCAGCTGCTCTTACATTTTCAAGTTCCGGGGTTCCAGCCTGAAAAATTTCGCTTTCGATTCCGTTTTTCTCTAAAACCCCGGCAATCTGGATAAGTGCGGTATACGTGCAGCCTTCTTTTCTCGGGCTTCCATTTAACATCAAAACTTTCATTTTCAATTCCTTCTTTCTTTTGAGCTTATAATAAATATTATAACGCAGAAGGAACTTTTATGTAAATATTAAGAAAACAGTTTCATAGAGAAAAGGTTACTCTTCCTCATGGCTGGCAGCATATTTTCTGCCAAGCTTGATCAGACCGGCAAAATAGAGAGCGGTCAAAACACCTGCGATAATATAAGCAACTGTCATTGGCAGACCAAATCCAATTTTCTGACTCAAAATGAAAGAAGATATGATGAACATATAAAAACTTCCTGGAATCAATGCAATCAGATAGATTCCTTTTTTTGCCCCCTTTTTCGCCATCAGATAAATAGTAATTGCAGCAAATGCGAAAACTCCGATGGTCTGGTTGCTCCATGCAAAATATCTCCAGAGGATATTAAATCCTTCTGTATTCATTTTTGCAAAAACAAGGATCAAAATGACAGGAATAAAAATTCCCAATGTCACAAGTACACGATTTTTTCTGGTTTTCTGATCAATGTGCAGGTAATCTGCAACCATCAGACGGCAGGAGCGAAGGGCTGTATCTCCGGATGTGATTGGAAGAACAATCACACCGAGGATTGCGATGATTCCTCCCACAGGACCAAGCAGACCTTTTGCAACTTCGCCAACTGCTGCGGTAGCTCCGGCAGTAGAACCGCTGTTGTAAAGTCCCATAGCTGCTGCTGCCCAGATCATGGCGATCAGGCCTTCCAGAATCATCATTCCATAAAAGACTGTGCGTCCTTCTTTTTCATGTTCTACAGAGCGTCCAATTAAAGTACACTGTGTAGAGTGAAAACCAGATGTAATTCCACAGGCTACTGTTACGAAAAAGACAGGAATGAATTTTGTTCCTGCTCCCGAATTTCCTTCTGCATCAAAGATCGGATACACATCAAAAATTCCTTTGAGACCATGGCTGAAATCAATATTATCAAGCTGATATCCCTGAATAAAGATTCCAGCAAATACTCCGACTGCCGATAAGAGCAGAATCGCACCGAAAATCGGATAAATCTTACCAATGATCTTATCAATCGGGAACAAAGTTGCGACCAGATAGTAAAGTAAGATCACTCCGTAAATTACCCATGTCCATACATTGACATCCTGAAATCCGCAAATCTGTCCTGCGAATAGATCTCCCGGGGTATAGGTGAAAACAGCACCAACAAGAAGCATCAGAAAACAAAGGAAAATATTATACACCTGATAGGTTTTATTTCCCAGAAATTTCCGGATGATTCCCGGCATTTGTGCACCATTCTGGCGAAGTGACATCATTCCGCTTAAATAGTCATGTGTTGCACCGCTGATCACACATCCGATTGGAATGGTAATAAATGCGATTGGTCCAAACAAGATCCCCTGAATCGGCCCAAAAATCGGACCAGTACCTGCGATATTTAAGAGGTTGATCAATGCGTTCTTCCATTTATTCATAGGAACATAATCAATACCGTCTTTCATTCGTACGGCTGGAGTCTCGCGATCGTCAGGTTTAAAGACATGCTCTACAAATTTCCCGTACAGCCAGCCTCCAAGTAAAAGTATTACAAGCCCTGTTATAAAAGTTGCCATAAAATTTTCATCTCCCATTTCTTTATAATAGAGTACACTCTGTTTTATAGATATTTTATACTTTTTTAATAAATTGTCAATAGGTTTTGCACTGTTTTCTTTATTTTTTTAAAGAACTGGCAAATTAACGCTTTAGCTTAATAAACTTTTAAAAGTAAAAAAGACAGGATTGCCATCTCTTTCAACGGCTGTCCTGTCTGGTTCTGTTTACATCAGTTTTCTGAATAAGTTTTTCAGATCTTCTACACTGGCATCTTTTGGATTGCCTGGTGCACATGCATCTGCGTGCGCAGATTCGGCAAGGAACGGAAGATCTTCTTCTTTGAGTGCTTCCAGTTTTGTTGGGATTCCTACATCTACAGAAAGTTTCTGTACTGCATCCACAGCAGCTTTTCTGTACTCGTCAGCAGACATCTCATCTACACCTTTCACGCCCATAGCACATGCGATTTCGCGATATTTTTCTCCGGAGCAATCTGCATTGTATTCCATAACAATTGGAAGCATCATCGCACATGCGACACCATGAGGCGTATCATAAACAGCTCCTAATGTATGTGCCATGGAATGCGCAATTCCAAGGCCGACATTGGAAAATCCCATCCCTGCGATATACTGTCCGAGAGCCATTCCTTCCCGTCCTTCTTTTTCATTTGCTACTGCACTTCTCAAAGATCTGGAAATGATCTCGATCGCTTTTAAGTGGAACATATCTGTCATCTCCCATGCTCCTTTGGTTGTATAACCTTCGATGGCATGTGTCAGTGCATCCATACCAGTAGAGGCAATCAGTCCCTTTGGCATAGAGGACATCATATCCGGATCAACGATCGCAATGATCGGCATATCATGCGGATCCACACAGACCAATTTTCTTTTTCTTTCCACATCTGTGATCACATAGTTGATGGTAACTTCTGCAGCTGTTCCTGCAGTTGTCGGAACGGCAATGATTGGAATACAGGGTTTTGTTGTAGGCGCCACACCCTCCAGACTTCTTACGTCTTCAAATTCCGGATTTGCAATGATAATACCGATTGCCTTTGCGGTATCCATAGAAGAACCGCCGCCAATTGCAACAATGTAATCTGCTTTGGCAGCTTTGAATGCGGCAACACCATTCTGTACATTTTCGATGGTCGGGTTTGCTTTGATGTCAGAATAAATTTCATAAGCAAGCCCAGCTTTGTCAAGAACGTCTGTCACCTTTCCTGTGACTCCGAATTTGATCAGATCCGGATCCGAGCAGACGAATGCTTTTTTGAAAGCTCTTGCCTTTGCTTCTGCTGCAATTTCCTGGATTGCTCCTGCCCCATGATAAGATGTTTCGTTCAGCATAATTCTATTTGCCATTTGTATCACTCTCCTTTGTTTTGATTTTAACAATTTTTCATAAAAATAGAAAGTGAAAAACTGTCAAATTTGTCACTTTACAATAGATTTAATACCTTAAATACTTCCATTAGTTTCAGAGGCATAGCATCAACCAGAGAGCGTGCAATTTCTTCTGGAGTTCCTTTCAACTTTCCAAGAACCCACTGTACAGTCATATAGATGGAACCCTGGCAATACATTTCCAGTAAGAAACGCAAATGCTCTGAAATTTTCTCTCCGGTCTTCTGTTCAATCTGGTCTGTATAAAATTGAAGGATCAGATGAAAGTCGTGATCCCTCAGGCAGTTCTGATCATCATTCTTAAAGGCAGTACGAAAAAACAGATTCTCCTGCTGGATATAATAAAATTTATTGACAAGTCCTTCGTAGATTGTTTCGCTCTTTCCCATGTACTCGAAAGATTTCAAAAGAATCTTATCAAAATACCAGTTGATCAAATCGTATTTGTCCTGAAAGTTTCGGTAAAAGGTCTGCCTTGTTGTACCGCATACTTCAACAATTTCTTTTACTGTGATTTTTTCTACCGGCGCATATTTCATACATTCTTTCATCGCTTCCGAAAGCCGGTATTTCATACGTTCCGGATCCCTGGAAGGTTCTTTGGTATTCTGTAGTTTTTCCATGCGTGTTTCAGCTCCGTGATTTTTATCATTTATAAAGACAGTTTATCATGAAGGCAGTGTGGAAACAATACAGATGTGTGTGAAAGCGGCTGTAATTCATAAATTTGATGGATACGATCATACCAACAGTTGTGGATCCCTGTGCAAATTTTGTGGACAGATAACAGACGATTCCGATATAGACAGCAATAGTTCCCGTCAGGATTTTTGTCTTGATCCTGACATTCTGTTCTTTCAGATAGCTGTCCAGATATTTTGGATATGCACCGCGCGCCTGAACATCTGCAAAGAAATAGTTTTTCTGTTCTGCCTGCATTGCTGCCAGTACATCCTCCGGCTTTGGTGTCAGCGGGTATGTCGGCATTGCCAGAATCATGCAGCCAACCTGACTGTCCGGCATAATCTCATGCGCCAGCTTTACTGCTTTTGCTGATGCAACCAGTTCATGATGGATTGCCTGATACAGCTCCTGCTTTGTGAGCTGTTCCTTTGGAGTCAGGATTCCACCGCTGATCAGAGGCTGATGCAGCACAGAATTGATTTCATTAGAAGTAAGCCAGTACTTTACTTTTCCTTTGTAGCGTTCAAAGATTACTTTACAGAAATTCATATAAAAGTCGATGAGCTTTCGGCTCCTCCATCCGTCATACTCTCTTGCAAGATGCAATGGAGTCTCGTAATGGGAAATCGTCACCAATGGCTCAATACCATACTTTTTGCACTCATTCAGTACATCATCATAGAAGTGAAGTTCTTTTTCATTTGGCTCTTTGTCATTTCCATTTGGGAAAATTCTGGACCATGCAATAGAAAATCGAAACACCTTAAATCCCATCTCTGCAAGCATGGCAATATCTTCTTTGTAACGATGGTAAAAATCGACTGCCACAAGCTTCATGTTGTCCGCTGTAGGTTCTTCTGTAGGTGCCCCCTTGATTCCCTTTGGCATGATATCCTGAATGGACAGCCCTTTTCCATCCTCCAAATACGCTCCTTCACACTGGTTGGCTGCCACTGCGCCGCCCCATAAAAAATCCTTTGGAAATATTACTCGATTCATCTCTTTTTTATCCTTTCTCTATTTTTTGACTGTTAAAATTGCATCTCCTGCTTTTACCGGACCGAATTCTTTTTGTACCACGATTTCTGAAAAATCATCTGCGTTTGTAATAAGAACCGGTGTAATGACATCATGTGTTTTCTGGATTTCCTGCAGATCAAATGTAATCAGCGGATCACCTTTTTTCACCAGATCCCCCTGAGAAATATGCACCTCAAAATGAGTTCCGCCCAAATTTACCGTTTCCAGTCCTACATGGATCAAAAGCTCCATTCCCTGATCGTCTGTCAGTCCAATTGCATGTTTTGTATCAAAAAGAGCGGACACTACTCCGTCAAAAGGCGCATAGACGATTCCTTCTTTTGGAAGAATTGCAATTCCTTTTCCAAGTATCTCTTCTGAAAATGTGGGATCATTGACGTCTTTTAGAGATTTGAGTTCTCCTGTCAGCGGACTGAAAACAGTTTGTCCCAAAATAGAATGCTCTGCGTTTTCCTTTTGCTTTGGTTCGCACCCAAACAGCAGGATACTTCCGATTGTTCCTGTAATCGTCACTGCTGCTCCTGTGGCACAGGCTGGAAATGAACCCGGATTTTCCACAGATATGGAATTTACCACGGAGATCAGTCCCGGAAGTCCTGCATACACATACTGTGTTGCTCCCAGTATCGCAGCGATTGCACTTCCGATTGCAGCCCAGATACAGCCATAAATAAACGGTTTCTTTCTCGGCAGTGTGATCCCATAGATTGCCGGTTCTGTAATTCCGAAAATTCCTGTGATTCCGGCGGACAGTGCATCTGTTCTCAGCTGCTTGTCTTTTGCTTTTAAAAATACTCCAAATGCAGCTGCCATCTGTGAAATTACAGCAATCTGAATAAAAATCTGCAGTGTGTCCTGTCCGTTCTGCGCAAAATTGGCAATTACAATCGGAACCATCCCCCAGTGAATGCCAAAGATTACGATCACCTGCCACACCCCGCCGACAACTGCACCTGCGATCGGAGGCGCCATCTGATACAGAAGATTGTATCCGGCGGCAACTCCATTGGACAGCCACTGGATCAATGGACCGATCACAACGATGGTCAGTGGAACCAGCGCTGCCAGGCAGATAAGCGGAGTAAATAAGGATCTGATCAATTCCGGCAAATGTTTATTTAGAAATTTCTCCAGCTTGGACAGCAGTGCAACTAAAATCAAAGGCGGCAGTACAGAAGAGGTATAGGTGATTTCCGTCAGGTTTACAAAAAGAAAACGGATATTCTCTCCTTCTGCGATTTTTCCTGCCATTTCTGTCCACACAGGATTTACAAGTGCCAGACAGCAGGCGGCCGCAATATATGGATTGCAGTGAAAATGCTTTGATGCGGAAATCGCAAGCAGTACCGGCAAAAAGGTAAACGGCGTCCAGCTGATAAAATTAAAAACCGGATAGACTCCGGTTTCTGTCACGGATGGTACTGCCATTGTAAGAATGATCAGCAATCCCTGTAAAAGTCCTCCGGCTGCAAGGACATAACAGACAGGTGCAAATACTCCTGATATCATCTGAAGCAGGCGGTTTAACAGGTTTTCTTTTTTTTTGGGCGTTCTTCCTGTTCTGTTTTTTTGTTTGTTTCAAGTTCTGCAGAAACTGCCTCGAATACATCTCCCACATGATTTCCTATCACGACTTGAAACTGTCCCTGTTTCTGTACAACCGTGATCACGCCGGGCAGGGCTTTGATTTTTTCCTCTGCCTGTCCGGGTGTATTTTTCAAAACCAGACGGAGTCTGGTCGCGCACCGTTGTGCACTCTGGCAATATTGTCTGCACCGCCTGCAAGACGAATGATATCATGTTCCAGCTTTTGATAATCTTTTACTGCTTCTGCCATTTTTCCCTCTCCTTTTCTTTACGCATTCAATCCTGCCTCGTATCCTTCCCGGATTCCAAGATATCCGTTTTTCACCCCATTGGCATCTCCCACTTTTAATACTTTGCAGGAAACATGTTCCATGGAGTCCAGAAGGGTTCTGTCTGTTTTCACTCCGACTGCAATAATAACCGTATCAATATTTTCAAGTACAAATCTTTCCCCGTCTTTTCTGCGGTTACCGTATGATCTCCGATTTCCAAAAGTTTTGTAGAAGTATGAATCTGAACTCCGTTTTGGGAAAACCGCTCTTTCATGTATTTTGTTGGAGCTGCTTCTCCATCTTTCATGATCTGCGGAAGCATTTCTATAATGGTTACCTGTTCACATTGCTGACCGAGCATATCGGCAGTTTCAGCTCCTACGAGACCGCCGCCGATGACCACAACACGATTGCCCGGCTCTGTTTTTCCAAGGAGTACATCATGAGCAGTTACGACAAAATCCTGATCTGCACCTTGAATCGGCGGAATAAACGGTCTGCTTCCGGTTGCGATGATGACCGTATCCGGTTCATAGAGTTTGATCAGTTCTGCATCGGCGGTTGTATTCAGAAGGATCTGTACATGCATTTTCTCCAGCATACTTTTCTGCCAGCACAGAAACGAAGTAAACTCGCTTTTTCCGATCGGAACCGATGCGGGAATCCACTGTCCACCCAATCGGTCATTTTTTTCGATCAGAGTGACTTTATGACCCTTTAACGCTGCCGAGATCGCAGCCTCACATCCTGCAATACCACCGCCTATAACGAGGACCTGTTTTGCCTTTTCGGCAGGAGTCAAATCATATTCATCTTCCATTCCGGTAAGCGGATTTACCAGGCAGCGGATACCGTTTCCTTTTCCGTTCTCTCCGATACAGCCCTGCAGACAGCCGATACAACGGATCACTTCATCTCCCCGTCCTTTCAGAACCTTGTTTGGCAGTTCTGGATCCGCCAGGGAGGCTCTTGCCATGGTCACAAGATCTGCCTTTTTGGACTGGAGAACACTTTCCGCAATCTCTACATCATTGATTCGTCCTACAGCGATAACAGGAATCTGAACTGCTTTTTTCATTTCTGCGGCATGTTCCACATAACCCGCCCGCAGAAATACGGAGGGCGGAATGATCGTGTGCGTGGATGCGTATACGCCCTGGGAACAGTGAATACAGTCTGCGCCCGCTTCTTCCATCAACCTTGCGATGACCTTTGACTCTTCGATATCCAGCCCGCCCGGCACATATTCTACAGAAGAGATCCGATACAACACCGGATAGTCTTTTCCGCATTTTTCTTTGATGTTCCGAATAATCTCCATGCCAAATCTTGCACGATTGCGGATCGTTCCGCCATATTCGTCACTTCGTTTGTTAGAAAACGGGGATGCGAAAGCGCCTGCCAGATATCCGTGCGCTCCATGCACTTCTACTGCATCAAATCCGGCTGCTTTGGCTCTTTTTGCACAGTCACCGAATTGCTCTACCAGAGTATGGATTTCCGGGATCGTCAATTCTCTGGGTGTTTCCGGCATACTTGGCTCCCGGACTGCAGAAGGGGCTACGGGCTGCACTCCGGTCACGGCACTGCTTGTCTCTCTTCCGGCATGATAAATCTGAGCTGCGATTTTTCCGCCTGCGGCGTGAACGCGTTCGGTCAGCTTCCGATGGCTTTCAATCTGCCCATCCGCCTTTTGCTTTGTGTTCGTGATAGGCAATAAATTTTTCGGTTGCCTTTCCGTCCGGTGTACAATAATTGGTCACCATGGCTGATACGACCATCCTGTTTTTCAGTTCCAGACCATTGATCTTCATAGGTTCAAAAACTTTCATGTTTGTCATCCTTTCTATTTCCTTGAATCTTTCTGATTTATACTATAAAAGTTCCTTCTGAATAGTTCCCCCTCATATGAGGGAAAAGAACGATTTTTTCTTCTTTTTTCTTGACTCACAGGACCGATGGAAATTAGAATAAAATAAACAGATCTTAAGAACCGCTGAAAGGATGAAAAAAATGGCTGATATTGAACCGCATATCATTCCGAGTATTTATCTGGCAAATTATCTGAATGATTTTGAAGATGTAATCTTAAATTATGAGGTGCAGAAGACGCAGATCAGAAAAGGCAGTTATCTGACACAATATGGAGTGATCAATAACACTGCTTACTATATCAAAAACGGAATTGTCCATCTTTCACTTGGGCATGAACAGGGGAAGAAGTCTCTGAATATGTTTGGCCCCGGACTATTTTCCCGGTAGGCGTCGAGATTCATGAATTTCGTGTGGAATATGAAATGATCATACAGGCACTGACAGACTGTGAGGTATACAAGATGTCGTATCCCACTTTGAAAAAGATAGCAACAGAAAACGGAACCTTTGCCGGGGAGCTGCTTCGTGAGAATTGTGATTTTATCGGATATATGTTCTTTGACAGTATCAATCAGACATTTGAACCATGTCTGGCCAGAATTTGCGATATCTTATACCTCTATCTTACAAAAGTCCACCCGCTCTCTGCGAAAATCCCGCTGTCGCAGTCAGAACTTGCCAGCATTGCGGGAGCGTCCACTGCCCAGATGGAGCGCTCGATTTCGGATCCTGAAAAAAGAAGGGATCTTAGATACCTCCCGAAAACAAATAGAGATACTTGATGAAGAAAAATTACTGGCGCACTGTACGCTTGGAATGAGAAGCAACATTATCTGATTTTCTAATAAAATAGCTATGATTCAAACAATTTGAATCATAGCTATTTTAAAAAAGATTTGTCAAGAGCGAATGGGATATAATTTTACACCAATCCCCATCTATTCATAATATTTTCCAGTTCCAAGAATGGTACCAAACAACCCGAATACCCAAATCAAAGTAACCGCTTTTTGAGACGATTCCCACAAGCCTGCCGTAACTAGGAGAAAGCTGACAACAGGAAATAGGATCATGGATCCCAACATCCAGTATCGGCAGCATTTTACAATATACGGCCAGTTACTGTTGTGAATCCGAATAAACGGAATATTCATTCGGAAGACCCCGTCGGACACATAATGAAGTTCATTTTCATCATAATAAGTCGGAAGCTGTTCTTTTGCAAATAAGCAGAACCCTGCACCAAATAAGGCAAATAAAGCTTCTAAAACAAAGATGTCCTTCTGGATCAGATTTACATCCTGCCATATTAAAATTCCGAATTCCAATATGCTGAATCCCAGGACAAACAAATACCACATTTTGTGAAAACCAGAATGTACGTGTTTTTGATTGTCTGACAAATGAATGGTTTTTCCCAGCAGTTCATCCATCTCCTGCGGCTCAAGTGCGGCATGAATCCGCTCACCTTTTAGCAGCTCTGCGACTGTTACTCCCAGGATATCTGCCAGAGGTTCCAATAAGGCGATATCCGGGAGACTCAGTCCAGTTTCCCTTAGTTAAAGATATGAACCCTCTTTATCAGTCTACTTTTCCAATAAATCGGTAATATATCTCTATTTCCTGTATTCTTTCGTTCTCCTCATTCGTTGTTGCTTCGTGAATAAGGATTTTTTCTATCATTGCATTTAATAACGGTGCTGTCAGTTCCTTTGGTACGGAATACTCCTTGATTAACTCAATCCACTTTTCAGCACCTATCATATCCTGTTCCATTTTACTTAATTCTTCTCTTAGGTTGGTTATCTGCTGTTCAAGTTCTATCTGCTCTTTTTGATATTTCCCCGACAGCATGATGAAGTTTCGTTCCGTTATCTTCTCACAGGCTCTATCTTCATACATTTTTGCAAATAAACGGTCAATCTCATTTTGTCGGTTCTCGGCTTTCTTCAAGGCACTTGCCTTTTTCTTCTTTTCCCGTATTCGCTCTGCATTGCCGACTTTCTGTATTTTGTTCAATACCTTTTCTTCGTCCTGCTGTACTGCCTTAGCCCAATACTGCAATCGTTCCAATACGGCTTGATACAACACATCATAACGGATATAGTGCATAGAACAAGTACCTTTGCCAAACTGCCCGTAGTAACTGCAAGCATAATAACTGTATGGCGTTTTATTTGCCTTATTTGTCGCAAACCGCATAGACCAGCCACAATCCGCACACTTGACAAGCCCTGCAAATATCGGCGTTGCTTTTTCCTTTGTCTGTCTACGCCTTGATTTTATCTGTTCCTGCACACGATAGAACACTTCCTTGTCAATAATCGGTTCATGGGTATTTTCTACTCGAAACCATTCACTTTCGGGCTTACGCACTTTTTTCTTGCTCTTGAATGAAACTGTTGATTGTCGATTATGAACGCTGTTTCCGATATAGACTTCACTTTTTAAGATTGCCTTGACATGAGCAATCGTCCACTCATAACGCTTGCTTTCGGGCTTTCCCTCAAAGATGTGTGCAAAAGTACCGTACCTTGTGAAATTCAGCCAAGACGCTGTCGGAACTTTTTCTTCTCGCAGTACCTTTGTGATTTTTGCACTACCGTAACCTTGATAGGCTAGGGAGAAGATTTTTTCAACAATCCATTTTGTTTCCTCATCAACCAGCAGTTTTCCTTTGATGTCGGGGTGTTTCTTATATCCTAACGGAGCATAAGCCCCATAATACG